>Ga0308161_1001240_pt1 | contig 31924 bp, 28 predicted proteins | sample PhyFR2_FD_201034 | JGI IMG/M metagenome (GOLD analysis project Ga0308161, IMG submission 201034) | Phyllosphere microbial communities from UC Gill Tract Community Farm, Albany, California, United States - DLSLF.R2 | ecosystem: Host-associated > Plants > Phyllosphere > Unclassified | place: USA...
CCGATTTTTAAGGGCCGGGCCGCACTTTCGAGCCTTAGTGACTGCATTTACCCGATCTGGTTCCTGAATCGGCCAAACCCCTCGTCAGATGCGACAAAAACGCACATGCCCCTTTAGACTTTAGTCGTACGACCGATAGAGAAGCACACCCCGTCTCACCCCCGCACGGATCGCGCTTCTCCCCAGGATTCCCGCATGTCGCTTCGTAATATGAATATCGCTCCGAGGGCCTTCCTCGGTTTTGCGTTTATTGGTGCACTGATGCTGTTTCTCGGTGTGTTCGCCCTGAACCAGATGAGCAAGATCCGTGGCGCCACCGAAGACATCACCCTGTCCAGCGTGCCAAGCATCCGTGCGCTTGATGAGTTCACCCAACTGACCCTGCGCCTGCGGGTGCTGTCGTACCGCTTGCTGACCAACCGCGAGCCGGACGTGCAGCAAAAGACCCTGGAGTCCTTCGAGCTGCGCAACCAGCAGATCCGCACCGCCCAAGGCGTCTACGAAAAGCTGATCGAAAGCAGCGAAGAGCGCTCCACCTACAACGAATACGTGCGCTTGCTCGGCCAGTACCATCAGATCGAAGAGCGCATGAAGAGCCTGTCCCGCGCCAATCAGGTGGAGGAGTTGCGTACGCTGCTCAATACCGAGCTGTTGAGCAACTCCGAGCAGGTCAACGCAGTGCTCACCCGTTTGCTGGACATCAACAACAAGATGGCCCTGGCGACTAACCAGGAGGCTGAAGACCAATACAACGCGGCCTTCAACCTGGTCGTGGGCCTGCTGGTGATCGCCACGGCGCTGACCATACTGTTTGCCTGGCTGCTGACCCGCAGCATCACCGTCCCCATCGCCCAGGCGCTGGAAGCCGCCGAAGAAGTGGCCGAAGGTAACCTGACGCGACCGATCAAGGTCGATGGCAACGACGAAGCCGGACGCCTGCTCGCCGCCATGGCCAAGATGCAGGACAAGCTGCGCGACACCCTGCAACGCATCGCCGGTTCTGCCACGCAGTTGGCCTCCGCCGCCGAAGAGCTGAACGCCGTCACCGACGAAAGCGCCCGCGGCCTGACCCAGCAGAACAACGAAATCGAGCAGGCCGCCACCGCCGTCAACGAGATGACCAGCGCCGTCGAAGAAGTCGCGCGCAACGCGGTGAGCACCTCCGAAGCCTCGCGCAATGCCACCTCTTCGGCCGGCGATGGCCGTGACTTGGTCCAGGAAACTGTCAGCGCCATCGAACGCATGAGCGGCGACGTACAAGCCACCGCCACGCTGATTGGCGACCTGGCCAATGAATCGCGGGATATCGGCAAGGTGCTGGACGTGATTCGCGGCCTGGCCGACCAGACCAACCTGCTGGCCCTGAACGCGGCCATCGAAGCGGCGCGCGCCGGTGAAGCCGGGCGCGGGTTTGCGGTGGTGGCCGATGAAGTACGCGCCCTCGCCCATCGCACCCAGCAGTCCACCAGCGAGATCGAGCGGATGATCGGCAGTATCCAGGCCGGCACCGAGCACGCGGTGGATTCGATGCGTAACAGCACCGAACGTGCAGAATCGACACTGAACATCGCCAAAGGCGCAGGGATGTCGCTGGACACCATCAACACGGCGATCGTGGAGATCAATGAACGTAACCTGGTGATCGCCAGCGCAGCGGAAGAGCAGGCGCAGGTGGCACGGGAAGTGGACCGCAACCTGGTGAACATTCGTGATTTGTCGGTGCAGTCGGCGACCGGCGCCAGCCAGACCAGTGCGGCGAGCAGTGAGTTGTCGCGGTTGGCGGTGGATTTGAATGGGATGGTCGGGCGGTTCCGCCTCTAACTGAATGCACTCAGTTAAAAATGTGGGAGGGGGCTTTCCCCCTCCCACATTTAGTTATGCGCAAATCAGAAAAAGCTTTTTGACAGCACCGCAATTCAACAGGTTAGAATCCCTGGCACGCAGACTGCATGGTCAGTTTGCGTCCCGTCTTGTTTGCTTATGGAGTACTGCCTTTGAATGCGACGACCATCAACAGCCTGTTCTTGATCGGCGCGTTGCTGGTGAGTGCGAGCATTCTGGTGAGTTCTCTTTCGTCGCGCCTGGGGATCCCGATCCTGGTGATCATCCTGGCCGTGGGCATGGTCGCCGGCGTCGATGGCGGCGGCATCATTTTCGATAACTACCCGACCGCCTACCTGGTGGGCAACCTCGCACTGGCCGTGATCCTGCTCGACGGTGGCTTGCGCACGCGGGTGGCGAGTTTCCGCGTGGCACTCTGGCCGGCGTTGTCCCTGGCCACAGTGGGGGTGTTGATTACCACCGGCCTCACCGGCATGGCGGCAGCCTGGCTGTTTGACCTCAATATTATTCAAGGCTTGCTGATTGGCGCGATTGTCGGCTCCACCGACGCCGCGGCGGTGTTCTCGCTGCTCGGCGGCAAGGGCCTGAACGAACGGGTTACCGCCACCCTGGAAATCGAATCCGGCAGCAACGACCCAATGGCGGTGTTCCTCACCGTCACCCTGATCGACATGCTCGCCAGCGGCCAGACCGGCCTGCACTGGAGCCTGCTGACCCATCTGGTGCGCGAATTCGGCATCGGCGGCATGGTTGGCCTGGGCGGCGGCTGGCTGATGCTGCAGATGGTCAACCGCATCAACCTGGCCACCGGCCTGTATCCGATCCTGGTGATCGCCGGCGGTCTGTTCGTCTTCGCCCTGACCAACGCCTTGCACGGCAGCGGCTTCCTCGCCGTGTACCTGTGCGGCCTGGTGATCGGCAATCGCCCGGTGCGCAGCCGTCATGGCATTTTGCATATGCTCGACGGCATGGCCTGGCTCGCACAGATCGGCATGTTCCTGGTGCTGGGCCTTTTGGTCACGCCCCATGACTTGCTGCCGATCGCCCTGCCGGCCCTGGGCCTGGCGCTGTGGATGATCCTGTTTGCGCGGCCGTTGTCGGTGATGGTCGGCCTGCTGCCATTCAAGGCCTTCCATGGCCGCGAAAAAGGCTTTATCGCCTGGGTCGGCCTGCGCGGCGCGGTGCCGATCATTCTCGCGGTGTTCCCGCTGATGGCCGGTCTGCCCCATGCGCAGCTGTACTTCAACCTGGCGTTCTTTATCGTGCTGGTGTCGCTGCTGGTGCAGGGCACCAGCCTGCCGTGGGTGGCCAAGTTGCTGAAAGTGACCGTACCGCCGGACCCGGCGCCAATCTCCCGCGCAGCCCTGGAAGTGCACGTCACCAGCGAGTGGGAGCTGTTCGTCTACCGCCTGGGCGCCGAAAAATGGTGCATCGGCGCGGCCCTGCGTGAACTGAAAATGCCCGAAGGCACGCGGATTGCGGCACTGTTCCGCGGCCAGCAACTGCTCCATCCGTCGGGTAGCACGGTGCTGGAAGTCGACGATCTGCTCTGTGTGATCGGCCATGAACACAACCTGCCGGCACTCGGCAAACTGTTCAGCCAGGCACCGCAACGCGGCCTCGATCTGCGCTTCTTCGGCGACTTCGTGCTGGAAGGCGACGCCCAGCTGGGCGCGGTTTCGGCCCTGTACGGCCTGAAGCTGGAGGGCATCGATCCGGACATGCCGCTGAGCAGCTTCATCACCCAGAAAGTCGGCGGCGCCCCCATCGTCGGCGACCAGGTGGAATGGAACAACACCATCTGGACCGTCGCGGTCATGGACGGGAACAAGATCGGCAAAGTGGGCGTCAGATTCCCCGAAGGAAGTCGCCCGGGCCCCGGACTCTTCCTCTAAACTGCGGAGCGACAGCACGCTCCCGATTCTTCACCTTGCAAGACCGGTGTCTATGCCAACCCTGCGCACGTTTCTCGCCACTGCCCTGCTGGGCCTGACCCTTTGTGTCGGCAGCGTCTACGCCGCCGACCCGCCCAGCGCCGATGCCATCCAGCAAACCCTGGATAAGCTGCCCGACCGCAAGCTGCCCGACGCCGACATGAAGGCGCTGCAAACCATCCTGCAGCAGACCCTCACGTACCTGGGCAACCAGCAGGATTACGAGCAGCGCCTGGTCGACCTCAAGCGCCAGCTGGAAGATGCCCCGCGCCAGACCAGCGAAAACCAGCGCGAGCTGACCCGGCTCAAGGCCACCAAAATCATCCCGGTGGCCCAGCGCTATGCCACGCTGCCGGTGCCGCAGCTTGAGCAATTGCTGGTGCAGCGCACCACCCAGCAAGGCGACCTGCAAAAAGACCTGGCCGAAGCCAACAGCCTGACCATCGCCGCCCAGACCCGCCCCGAACGCGCCCAGACCGAAATCAGCAGCAGCCAGACGCGCATCCTGCAGATCAATTCGACGCTCAAGGCCGGCAAGGACAATGGCAAAGCCCTTAACAGTGACCAACGCAACCAACTGAATGCCGAGCTGGCCGCGCTCAATGCCCTGATCCCCCTGCGCCGCCAGGAACTGGCCGGCAACAGCCAGCTGCAAGACCTGGGCAACAGCCAGCATGACCTGGTGGTGGAAAAAATCGCGCGCCTGGAACAAGAGATCCAGGACCTGCAGACCCTGATCAACCAGAAGCGCCTGGCCCAGTCCCAGCAGACCGTGACCCAGCAGTCCATCGAGGCGCAAAAGGCCGGCGGCAGCAGCCTGTTGGCCACGGAAAGCGCGGCCAACCTGAAGCTCTCCGACTACCTGCTCAAAAGCACCGACCGCCTCAACGACCTGACCCAGAAGAACCTGCAGACCAAGCAGCAACTGGACACCGTGACCCAGAGCGACTCGGCGCTGGACGAGCAGATCAACGTGCTCAAGGGCAGCCTGCTGCTGTCGAAGATTCTGTATAAGCAAAAACAGGCACTGCCGCGCCTGACCGTGGACCGTGACCTGGCCGACGACATTGCCAACATTCGCCTGTATCAGTTCGAGGTCAACCAGCAACGCGAACTGATCAGTTCCCCCAGCACATATGTCGACAACCTGCTGGCCAACCAGCCACCGGACGACGTCACCCCGCAACTGCGCCGCACCCTGCTGGAACTGGCGGTCACCCGCAGCGACCTGTTGGAGCGCCTGAGCCGCGAGTTGAGTGCACTGCTCAACGAATCCATCACCCTGCAACTCAACCAGAAACAACTGCTCAGCACCGCCACTACCCTGCGCGCCACGCTCGACGAGCAGATGTTCTGGATCCCGAGCAACAAGCCGCTGGACACCGAGTGGCTGGAGACTGTGCCGGCGCACCTGAGCAAGCAAGTCACCACCCTGCCCTGGGCTTCCAGCGTCAGCGAACTGTATGACGGCCTGACCCAGCGCCCGTTGCTGTTCCTGCCGCTGTTGCTGTTGATCGGCTTCCTGCTGTGGCGGCGCACCGCGTTGTACGCCCGCCTGAAAAAGGTCCACCAGGACATCGGCCACTTCAAGCGCGACAGCCAGTGGCACACGCCGCAGGCGATCCTGGTGAATATCCTGCTGGCGATGCCGGTAGCCCTGGGCCTGGCGCTGTGCGGTTATGCGCTGCAAATCGACGCCCGGGGGCAAAACGCCAACCTGGGCGCGGCGCTGTTGCAGATCGCCCAGGCGTGGTTGGTGTTCTACACCGCCTACCGCATCCTGGCGCCGGGCGGCGTGGCGGAACTGCACTTTCGCTGGGAAAAACCCCAGGTCGAATTCCTGCAAGGCTGGGTGCGTAAACTCGGCCTGGTCGTACTGGCCCTGGTGGCCGTGGTGGCGATTGCCGAGCATCAACCGGCGGCACTGGCCGACGACGTGTTGGGCATCGGCGTGGTCCTGACGTGCTATGCGCTGATGGCGTGGCTGCTCGGGCGCCTGCTGCTGCACAGCCCGACCCACGAAAAAGCCTCGCTGTTCCGCAAAGCCGTAGGCCTGCTGTTTACCGCACTGCCCATCGCGCTGTTTATTGCCGTGTGCTTCGGCTACTACTACACCGCCCTGAAACTCAGCGACCGGTTGATCAACACCCTGTACCTGCTGATGTTCTGGCTGGTGATCGAAGCCACCTTCGTGCGTGGCCTGGGCGTTGCCGCCCGACGCCTGGCCTATGCCCGAGCCCTGGCCAAACGCCAGGCCGCCAAGGAAGCCGGTGATGGCGAAGCCGTGATCGAAGAACCGACCCTGGACATCGAACAGGTCAACGAACAGTCCATGCGCCTGATTCGCCTGGCCCTGCTCGGCGGCTTTATCGCCGCGCTGTACTGGGTCTGGTCGGACCTGATCTCGGTGTTTTCCTACCTGGATAACGTCACGCTGTACGAATACACCAGCGGCACGGGTGCGAATATCAGCATGGTGCCTATCAGCATCGGCGACTTGCTCGGTGCGCTGATCATCATCGGCATCACCTTCGCCCTGGCGCGCAACCTGCCCGGCCTGCTGGAAGTGCTGGTACTGTCCAAGCTGGATCTGGCCCAGGGCAGCGCCTACGCCACCACCACCTTGCTGTCCTATGTGATTGCCGGCGTGGGCTTCGTGTCTACCCTGTCCACCCTCGGCGTAAGCTGGGACAAGTTGCAATGGCTGGTGGCCGCACTGTCGGTGGGCCTGGGCTTCGGCATGCAGGAGATCTTCGCCAACTTCATCTCCGGCATCATGATCCTGTTCGAACGCCCGGTGCGTATCGGCGACACCATCACCATCGGCAACCTGTCGGGCACGGTGAGCAAGATCCGCATCCGCGCCACCACCATCACCGACTTCGACCGCAAGGACATCATTGTCCCGAACAAAACGTTCATTACCGGGCAACTGATCAACTGGTCGCTGACCGACACCATTACCCGCGTCACCCTCAAGCTGGGCGTGGACTACGGCTCTGATCTGGACCTGGTGAAGGAATTGCTGCTCAAGGCTGCCAGGGAAAACCCACGGGTTCTGAAGGAACCGGAACCTCACGTGTACTTCCTCAACTTCGGCGAAAGCACCCTCGACCACGAGCTGCGCATGCACGTGCGCGACCTCGGTGACCGCAACCCGGTGCTGGACGAGGTCAACCGCTATATCAACCGCGAGTTCAAGAAGCAGCACATCAACATCTCGTTCCGGCAGATGGAGGTGTACCTCAAGAACATGCACGGCCAGGAGTACAAACTGGTGCCGGTGGAGGATGATCGCAAGACCATCGCCGCGCCTGCCGCAGAGCAGGACGCCCCCGAGCCGCCGCCCGGTAAAGTCGACGACGCACCGGAACCGCCACCGAGCAAACTCGACTAAACGCCCTATCCCCAGCAGAATGCTCGGACATTCTGCTGGAGATGGCCGGTGAAAGCCCTCGACGAACTGACCTTCGACAACCGCTTCGCACGCCTGGGCGACGCGTTTTCAACCCACGTTTTGCCCGAGCCCCTCGACGAGCCGCGCCTTGTCGTGGCGAGCGATGCCGCCATGGCCCTGCTCGACCTCGACCCGGCGGTGGCCGAAACGCCGGTATTTGCCGAGCTGTTCGGCGGCCACAAGCTGTGGGCCGAGGCTGAGCCGCGTGCGATGGTCTATTCCGGGCATCAATTTGGCGGCTATTCCCCGCAACTGGGCGATGGCCGTGGGTTGTTGCTCGGCGAGGTGTACAACGAGGCCGGCGAGCATTGGGACCTGCACCTCAAGGGCGCCGGAATGACGCCTTACTCGCGGATGGGCGATGGCCGTGCGGTTTTGCGCTCGTCGATTCGTGAGTTTCTTGCCTCTGAAGCACTCCACGCGCTGGGCAGCCCCAGTAGCCGTGCGCTGTGCGTGATCGGCTCCAGCACGCCGGTATGGCGCGAAAAACAGGAACGCGGGGCGATGGTGCTGCGCCTGGCGCCGAGCCATATCCGCTTCGGGCATTTCGAATATTTCTACTACACCAAGAAACCAGAGCAGCAGGCGGAACTGGCCGAGCACGTGCTTTCACTGCACTACCCCGAGTGCAAGGAACAGCCTGAACCCTACCTCGCGATGTTCCGCGAAATCGTCGAACGCAATGCCGAGATGATCGCCAAATGGCAGGCCTATGGCTTCTGCCATGGCGTGATGAACACCGACAACATGTCGATCCTGGGCATCACCTTTGACTTCGGGCCATTTGCGTTTCTGGATGATTTTGACGCGCACTTCATCTGCAACCATTCCGACCATGAAGGGCGCTACTCGTTTAGCAACCAAGTGCCGATTGGCCAGTGGAACCTCAGCGCGCTGGCCCAGGCATTGACGCCGTTTATCAGTGTCGATGCCCTGAAGGAGGCGCTGGGCCTTTACCTGCCGCTGTATCAGGCCCATTACCTGGATTTGATGCGCCGACGCATGGGGCTGACCACTGCCGAAGAGGATGACCAGAAGCTGGTGGAACGGCTGCTGAAATTGATGCAGAACAGCGGCGTGGATTACACGCTGTTCTTCCGCCGCCTGGGGGATGAGTCTGCGGCGCTGGCCGTAGCGCGGTTGCGCGATGATTTTGTCGACATGGCCGGGTTCGACGCCTGGGCCGAGCAGTACAAGGAACGTGTCGCACGGGATGGGGACTACAGCGAGGAGCAGCGCCGTGAGCGAATGCATGCCGTGAACCCGCTGTACATCCTGCGTAACTACCTCGCACAAAACGCCATCACCGCTGCCGAATCAGGCGACTACAGCGAAGTGCGACGGTTGCATGAGGTGCTTTCCAAGCCGTTTGAGGAGCAAGCGGGGATGGAACAGTACGCGCAGCGGCCACCGGATTGGGGCAAGCATCTGGAGATCAGTTGTTCGTCGTGATACGCACCGTGCTCGCGTTTAAATGAACATATCGACCGGCACTTTGAAAAAATCCGCCAGCCAACGAATCTGTCGTACGTTCAGTTGGCGTTTTCCACTGAGGATCTCCGAGACCACCGACTGAGCACCCACACCCGGCAAATCACTCTGAGTCAGGCCATGCTCCTGCATCATTGATCGCAATACGTCGACCCCGCTCGCCTCAGTCATCGGCCAATGTTCCAGGTCATAAGCCTCGACCCAGTCACCGATGATATCAACCAAGCCCATCATCGGATGGGCTTCGTCATCTCCTACGATATCCAGCAATTCGTCGAGAGCCTCCACCAATACATCGTAGTCAGCCTCGGTTTTTGGCTTGCGCAACAAGGGCGCCACGAATTGCCAATGCTCGACCACCTGCTCAACCAGCACACTCATTTTCAGTTACTCCTTCCATTTACCCTTGTCGTATTCCCGATGGTCCAGCACATCTCGAATATAGAGACGCTGCATTCGGTAGCGCACAATCGCGATGAGTCGCAGCTTGTTACCACCTATGTTGAAGACGTGTAACGGCCCCACTGTATCCACTGCCGGAAAAATCGATTTCAACGCCGCAAAGTCTTCAGGATTGAGGACTTTGACTTTCCTATACCACTCATCCAAAGCATTGGCTGAATGAGGCCACTTGACCTTGGCATTTCGAATTTGTTTCGCACTGATTACACGCATGCAACATCCCTATCGCATATTGCTATGGAGGTTAAACCCGAACTTCGACTATCGCAATTTGCTATGGCGCCGAACGGACCAATGGTGTTATTTCGAACACGCACTCCCAGCCTAGATAGGCATGCGCCATTCGACATTTACGAATCTGTTAGCACATGCGTCTTCGCCCTTAGCTTGATAACGCGGGTACCTGACTCCAAATAGGGTGGATTGGCCATATTCACGGAGCCCACCATGTCCGAACCTCTCGTCATCCCCTGCCCTCACTGCAACGGCCTCAACCGCATCCCCGGCGAACGCCTGGGAGATGCGCCCAAATGCGGGCGTTGTAAGCAACAGGTGTTGTTGAACAAGCCTTTTGAGCTGAAACAAGGCGATTACGCCAGCCAGATCAAAGGCGATCTGCCGCTTCTGGTCGATGTGTGGGCCGACTGGTGCGGGCCGTGCAAATCGTTTGCGCCGGTGTTTGAACAGGCGGCCGGGCAGTTGGAGGGCAAGTGTCGGTTGGCCAAGCTGGACAGCGAGGCCAATCAGCAGTTGTCGGCACAGTTGGGGATTCGCTCGATTCCCAGTTTGATTCTGTTCAAGAACGGCCGCGAAGTGGCGCGTCAGAGCGGGGCGTTTCCGTTGCCGCAGTTGATGAGTTGGTTGCGTAGCCAAGGCATCTGACCCGACCTTATTAACACTATGGTCAAAATGTGGGAGGGGGGCTTGCCCCCGATGGCGATGGATCAGTACCGGACAGGCTGGCTGACACACTGCTATCGGGGGCAAGCCCCCTCCCACACTGGGTCTAGGTGTTTTCCAGCAAGTTGTGCAGTTCCACAAACTGCTGCGTCAGCTTGTGCCGTGGGTCCAGGTGGATCAGCGGTTTGCTTTCCTGGTGCGACTCGCGCATGCGCACGGAGCTGGCCAGGTACACCGGCAGCACCGGCAAGCCTTCGGCGATCAACTCATCCAGCATCTGCTGCGGCAAGCTCGCCCGCGCCTGGAACTGGTTGACCACGATGCCTTCGACTTCGAGGCCTTCGTTGTGGTCGTCTTTCAATTCTTCGATTTCACGTAACAGGCCATACAGCGCCTGGCGTGAAAAGCTGTCGCAATCGAAAGGGATCAGCACACGATCAGCGGCAATCAACGCCGAAACCGCATAAAAATTCAGTGCCGGCGGCGTATCCAGGTAAATCCGGTCGTAGTCTTCGGCCAGTTCATCCAGCAACTTTCGCAGCTTGTTGATCTTGTGCTTGGCTTCGAGCTTAGGCTGCAGGTCCGCCAGCTCTGCGGTGGCGGTGATCACGTGCAGGTTGTCGAACGGCGTTTCGTAGATATCGACCTTGTTCTTCTTCGAAAACGGTCCGGAAGACAGGGTTTGCTTGAAAAAGTCCGCGATCCCCATGGGGATGTCGTCGCCGGTCAGCCCGGTGAGGTACTGGGTAGAGTTGGCTTGTGCATCGAGGTCCACCAACAGGGTTCGATAGCCTTCGCTGGCGCTGACCGCCGCCAGGTTGCAGGCGATGCTGGACTTGCCAACACCACCTTTCTGATTGAACACCACACGCCGCATGGAAAAACCTCCGTGTATCAATGAATGTCCGAGTGTAGAGGGCAAAAGCGCCTGTTAGCTACCTCGTTCAACAATGCACTGCTGCATCAAAGGCAAGCCACGTACGAGTGATTAGGAACGGTCCGACAATCCAACTCAGCCATCCATAAAGGACAATCTGTAAATCTTTACCAATAAATTGTATTCAGCCGTGAACAAACCTTTACCAAAGTTTGCTAGAACCCCACGGCACCGGGATAATGCGCGCCATTCGGCGATTGCTCCCTGTCCCGGTATTCGGGGCCAAAAGCCGCACATGGAAGCCCGCAGGGGCGGGATAACTTCTCAGTGATCAACTTCAATATCGCCCAATGGCGCGCCTGGGCCCCAGGGCTGGAGAGTGCGCACGACTGGCACGCCTGGTGCCAGGCCCCTGCGCTGCTGCCCGCCAGCGATGCCTCGCCCGACGTCTCGTTCCTGCCTGCTATGCAGCGCCGCCGCCTGAGCCGGCTGGCACGCATGGCGTTCAGCGTGGGCTGGCCGCTGGCCGAAGGCCTGCAAGACCTGCCGCTGGTGTTTATTTCCCGGCATGGCGAAACCCCGCGCACCCTCGACATCCTCAGCGACCTGGCCAACGACCAGCCGCTGTCCCCGACCCAATTCAGCCTGTCGGTGCATAACGCAGTGATTGGCCTGTGGTCGATCCTGCGTAATGAAACCAGTGAAATGACCGCCCTCGCCGCCGCGGGCGACGGCTTGGAGCACGGCATGCTCGAAGCCGCCGCGCTGCTCAACGAAGGCGCCCCGGCGGTATTGCTGGTGATCACCGAAGAACAGCCGCCCGAGGCCTACGCCAGTTGGATCGTTGACGTGCCCTTCCCCTATGCCCTCGGCCTGCTGCTGACGCCAGGCGACGAGTGGCAACTGGAACTCACGCCCGGCACTGTCCAAGCCACTCAAACCCAGTGGCCCCACGCCCTGAACCTGCTGCGCACCCTGCTCACCGAACAGGGTGCCTGCCAACATGCCTGGAAGAACCGTGTATGGAACTGGCAACGCAAGCCCTGACCGACAAGCCGCGGGACGCCTATTACTGGCGCCTGTTCGCCACCGCCGCCAGCTTCTTCCTGTTCGGTGTCGGCGGGCTGTGCCTGCGTTTGCTGGTGTTTCCGGTGCTCAGTTGCCTGCCGGGCAACGCCGGCAAGCACCAGCGTCGCGCCCGTCATACCATCAGCAAGCTGTTCTGGTTCTTTATCCGCCTGATGCAGCGTGCAGGCGTGCTGACCTACAGTGTCGAAGGCGCCGAGAAACTCGGCCGCCCTGGCCAGATGATCGTCGCCAACCACCCGTCGCTGATCGACGTGGTGTTCCTGATCGGCCTGATGCGTCAGACCAACTGCGTGGTCAAGCAGAGCCTGTGGCAAAACCCATTCACCCGCGGGCCGATACGCGATGCCGGCTATATCAGCAATGACGGCAGCGCAGAGATGCTGGATGCCGCCGCCGACGCCCTGCGCGAAGGCCAGACGCTGATCATCTTTCCCGAAGGCACCCGCACCACACCCGGCGCAGCGCCAGCCTTTCATCGCGGCGCCGCCGCCATTGCGCTGCGGGGTGCGACAATCATCACCCCCGTGGTGATCAAGGTCAGCCCCACCACCTTGACCAAGGCCGAACCCTGGTATCGCATCCCAAAACGCCGCTTTCACTTCAGTTTGCGCGTGGGGGCCGATATAGAACCACAGGCGTTCGCAACACTGGGGCCCGCGCCTCAGGCTTCACGCAAGCTCAACGATCACCTGCACCACTATTTCATTAAGGAGCTCGCCGAAGATGAGCGACCAACACCGCCTTGAGCACGACATAAAGACGCTGATCATCGAGGCCCTGGGCCTGGAAGACATCAGCGCCGACGATATTGGTAGCGACCAAACCCTGTTCGGCGAAGGCCTGGGCCTGGATTCGGTAGACGCCCTGGAATTGGGCCTGGCGATTCAGAAAAAGTACGGCATCAAGATCGATGCCGACGCCAAGGACACCCGCAATCACTTCACCAACGTGGCGAGCCTTGCGGCGTTCGTCACGGCCAGACAGGCAGCTTGAGACCGGACCATGCAAACTCGTGACGATATTTTCAACACCCTGCGCGACGCCTTGGTGGAACTGTTTGAACTCCCCCCGGAGCGCGTGACCCTGGACGCAAATCTGTATCAAGACCTGGAAATCGACAGCATCGATGCCGTGGACCTGATCGACCATATCAAGCGCCAGACCGGCAAGAAGATTGCCGCCGAAGAGTTCAAGGCCGTGCGCACCGTGAACGACGTGGTAGAGGCGGTGTACCGTCTGGTCCAACCCGCCGCATGAGCCGGCTGATCGGCCTTGGCCTGTTGTTGGCGGGGCTGCTGTACCCCTTCGCGGTGTATTACGGCACTGAGCACTTTGCACCGTGGCAATTCGGGCTGCTGCTGGGCAGCCTTTGGCTGTTGCGTGCGTTTACCGGCGCACCACGCCCCGGCAGCCGCTGGATGGCGTTGGCGGTGATCGTGTTTTGCCTGTTGCTGGCCTGGTTCGACAACCCGCACTTGCTGCGCTGGTACCCGAGCCTGGTCAGTGCGTTCATGTTGGCGCTGTTTGGACTGAGCCTGAAATACGGCCCGCCGATGGTGGAGCGCCTGGCCCGCATGACCGACCCGCAGCTGCCGCCCCATGCGATTGTGTATACGCGCCAGGTCACCGTGGTGTGGAGCGTATTTTTTCTGTGTAATGGCCTGCTCGCCGCCGCCCTCACCCTGTGGGCGCCGTTGAGCTGGTGGACGTTGTACAACGGCCTGATCGCCTACGGGCTGATGGGTTTGTTGTTTGCCGTGGAATGGCTGGTACGACAAAGGGTTCGAGGCCGCATATGAATGGGTTGAAACTTGAGCACTTGCTGCTTGAGCCGCTGCAACAGCGTTGGGTCACGACCGAACCTGCCATGAATCACGCCCAGCTGTGGGAGCAATCCCTCAGTCTGGCCGCGGGCCTGCAAGCGCGGGGCATCCGGCGCCTGGCGGTGCACCTGGAAGATGCCGGTGTGCTGGCGGTCGCCCTGCTGGGCGCCTGGCGTGCCGGCGTCAGCGTGTTACTGCCCGCCGATCTGCAGCCCCAGACTCGCCAACGCTGGGCCGACGCCGTCGATGCCTGGCTGGTCGAAGCCGCCGATCTCGACGCGCTGTACCAGGCGCCATTGCCTGCAGCCGCGCTCGACCTGGACACCTGCCAACTGAGCCTGTGCACCTCCGGTTCAAGCGGCGAACCCAAGCGTATCGACAAGACCCTGCGCCAGCTGGCCAACGAGGTTCAAGCGCTGGAAGCCTTGTGGGGTGCGGACCTTAAAGACGCCTGCATCATCGGCAGCGTCGCCACCCAGCACATCTATGGATTGCTGTTCCGTGTGCTGTGGCCGCTGTGCGCCGGTCGCACCTTTGTGCGCAAGCAATTGGCCTTCCCCGAAGACTTGCAGCGCGCCAGCCGCGAGCACCCGCAGTTCGCCTGGGTCGCCAGCCCGGCACTGCTCAAGCGCATGGGCGACAACCTCGACTGGCCGGCGCTGAGCCAGGTGTCGCGGGTGTTTTCCTCCGGCGGCGCCTTACCCGTCGAAGCCGCCGCCAGTCTTTACGAGCGTTTGCAGCAATGGCCGACGGAAATTCTCGGCAGTTCGGAAACCGGCGGCATCGCCTGGCGCGAAGGCGCGCAACCCTGGCAGCCGTTTGCCGGTGTGAAGCTGAGCCAGGACGCCGACGGCGCCCTGCGCATCGCCTCGCCTTACCTGCCCGCAGGGCATATCGAACACACCGCTGACGCTGCGCGCATCCACGCCGATGGCCGCTTCGAACTGCTCGGCCGTCTGGACCGCATCGTCAAGCTGGAAGAAAAACGCATCTCCCTGCCCATGCTGGAGCAGGCGCTGATGACTCACCCCTGGGTCGCGGAAACGCGTCTGGGCGTGGTGCAAGAGAACCGTGCGTCACTCGGCGCCCTGGTAGTGCTGAGCGCCGAGGGTTTGCACGCCCTGCGCAACCAAGGCCGCCGCAGCCTCACTCAAACCCTGCGCCAACATCTGAGCCAGCATTGCGAAGCCCTCGCCCTGCCCCGTCGCTGGCGGCTGCTGCGCCAGTTACCGCTGAACGCCCAAGGCAAACTGCCACAGGCCGATGTGGCCGCGTTGCTGCTGGCGCCACGGCCAAAGGCGCCAGAGGTGCTGGAGCAGAACGAAGCCGAGGGTGAATGGACCGTACAACTGAGCGTGCCGCCGGACCTGGCCTACTTCAGCGGGCACTTCCCGGTCACGCCGGTGCTGCCCGGCGTGGTGCAGGTGGAATGGGCGTTCAACCTGGGCCAGCAATTGCTCGACCTGCCCGCAACCTTCGCCGGCATGGAAGTGCTCAAGTTCCAGCAACTGGTGCGCCCCGGCGACCGTATCGAACTGCACCTGCGCTTCGACCGGGAGCGCGGCAAGCTGTACTTCGCCTACCGCAACGGCGTCGCGGCGTGTTCCAGTGGCCGGATCCAATTGGTGACCGCGCATGCATAAGCCCTGTGCCCTGATCCCGGTCTATAACCATGAAGCCGCCGTGCCAGCCGTGGTGACCAGCCTGTTGAACAGCGGCCTGCCGTGCCTGCTGGTAGACGATGGCAGCAGCGCGGCATGCGCGGCGATGTTGGCGCAATTGGCGACCCTGGATAACGTCACCCTGCTGACCCTGCCGAGCAACCAAGGCAAGGGCGGCGCAGTGATGGCCGGCTTCCGCGAAGCCGCACGCCTGGGCTACACCCACGCGCTGCAAGTGGACGCCGACGGCCAGCATGATTTGCGCGAAGTCGAAACCTTTGTCGACACCTCGCGCCGACACCCCGACGCCATTATCTGCGGCTACCCCGAATACGATGAAAGCGTGCCCAAAGGCCGCCTGTATGCACGCTACCTGACCCACGTGTGGGTGTGGATCAACACACTGTCGCTGCAGATACGCGACTCGATGTGCGGCTTTCGCGTGTACCCGCTGGCACCGGTGCTGGCGCTGATGGACTCGGCCTATATCGGCACGCACATGGACTTCGATTCCGACATCCTGGTACGCCTGGCCTGGCGCAACCAGCCGATGCGCTGGCTGCCGACCCAAGTGCATTACCCCACCGACGGCCTGTCGCACTTTCGTCTGTTCCACGACAACGTGCGTATCAGCGCCATGCACGCACGGCTGTTCTTCGGCATGTTGGTGCGTGCGCCGATGATCCTGTGGCGACGGTGGCAGGCATGAGCGACAACACCCAACACTGGGCCGACCGCGAAGAGCGCGGCAGCTATTGGCTGATGAAATTCACCGCCTTCGCGGCCAAAGTCCTCGGCCGCCGCCTGTTGAGCCCGGTGCTGTACGGCATAGTGCTGTACTTCTTCGTGTTTGGCCGCAGTGCGCGCCAGAGCACCTGGCAATACCAGCAGCGCCTGGCCGAGTGGAGCGGGCGCGATGAGCTGTGCCCCAGCCACCGCAAAGTCTTTGGCCAGTTCATGGCCTTTGCCGACTCCTTGCTCGACAAGCTCGATGTGTGGAACGGCAAGCTGCGCCTGGAACAGATCGAAATCAACGACCCCGCGCAATTGCGTGGGCAACTGCGTGGCGAGCGCGGGCAGATGCTGGTGGGCGCCCATCTAGGCAACCTGGAAGTGTGCCGTGCACTGGCCGAGATCGGCGAACAGGTCACCATGAACGTGCTGGTGCATACCAAGCACGCCGAACAATTCAACCGCCTGTTGGGCGAAGCCGGTGCTACCCATTTGCGCCTGATCCAGGTCAGCGAGCTGGACCCGGCGACCATGTTGCTGCTCAGCCAGCGCCTGGACGAAGGTGAGTGGCTGGCGATTGCCGGCGACCGTGTGCCCCTGCACGGCGGGCGCACGGTGCGCGTGGACTTCCTCGGCCATGACGCCGCGTTCCCCCAAGGTCCGTGGCTGCTGGCCGGCCTGCTCAAATGCCCGGTCAACCTGCTGATGTGCCTCAAGCACAATGGCCGTTACCGCCTGACGATCGAACCTTTCACACCCTTGATCGAATGGAAACGCAGCACCCGCGAGCAGGTCATCGCTCAGTGGACCGCACGCTACGCCGCACGCCTGGGCCAGTTCTGCCTGCAAGCGCCCCAACAATGGTTCAACTTTTACCCTTTCTGGAAGACCGATGACGACGCATCTTGAGCCGGTAACCTTTGGCGAACGCCCCCTGCGCATCGAAGACGTGCTGGCCCTGGCCAACCGTCAGGCGCCCACCCAGTTGCAGGGCGACGCCGCGTATCGCCAGCGCATCGCCAAGGGCGCGCAGTTCCTCGACTCGCTGCTGGACAAGGAAGGCGTGATCTACGGCGTGACCACCGGCTACGGCGACTCGTGCGTGGTGGCGGTGCCGTTGCAGCACGTCGAGGCCCTGCCCCGTCACCTGTACACCTTCCACGGTTGCGGCCTGGGCAAACTGCTCGATGCACAGGCCACCCGTGCCGTGCTGGCCGCGCGTTTGCAGTCGTTGTGCCACGGCGTTTCCGGCGTGCGTGTCGAGCTGCTGGAGCGCCTGCATGCGTTCCTGGAACACGACGTGCTGCCGTTGATCCCGGAAGAGGGCTCGGTGGGTGCCAGCGGTGATCTGACGCCGCTGTCCTACGTGGCCGCAACCTTGTCCGGCGAGCGTGAGGTGATGTTCCGTGGCGAGCGTCGCCAAGCCGCTGATGTGCACCGCGAACTGGGCTGGGACCCGCTGGTCTTGCGCCCCAAGGAAGCCCTGGCGCTGATGAACGGCACCGCCGTGATGACCGGCCTCGCCTGCCTGGCCTTCGCCCGCGCCGACTACCTGCTGCAACTGGCCACGCGCATCACCGCGCTGAACGTGGTGGCGCTGCAAGGCAACCCGGAACACTTCGACGAGCGCCTGTTCGCCGCCAAACCGCACCCTGGGCAGATGCAGGTCGCGGCCTGGCTGCGCAAGGATCTGGCGATCGATGCGCCGACCGCGCCGCTGCACCGCCTGCAGGATCGCTATTCGCTGCGCTGCGCGCCCCACGTGCTCGGCGTGCTGGCCGACAGCCTGAACTGGCTGCGTTCGTTTATCGAGATCGAGCTGAACAGCGCCAACGACAACCCGATCATCGACGCCGAAGAAGAACGCGTGCTGCACGGCGGACACTTCTACGGCGGGCATATCGCCTTTGCCATGGACAGCCTCAAGACCCTGGTGGCCAACGTCGCCGACCTGCTCGACCGCCAGCTCGCGCTGCTGGTGGACGTGCGTTACAACCACGGCCTGCCGAGCAACCTGTCGGGTGCCCCAGCTGACCGCGCCATGATCAATCACGGCTTCAAGGCGGTGCAGATCGGCACCAGCGCCTGGACCGCCGAAGCGCTGAAAAACACCATGCCGGCCAGTGTGTTCTCGCGCTCCACCGAGTGCCATAACCAGGACAAAGTCAGCATGGGCACCATCGCCGCCCGCGATGCAATCCGTGTGCTGGAGCTGACCGAACAAGTCGCCGCCGCCACCTTGCTTGCCGCCAACCAAGGCGTGTGGCTGCGCGCCCAGGCCGAAGATGCGCGGCCGCTGCCACCGGCGCTGGCCGCCATGCACGAGGAACTGGCCAAGGACTTCCCTCCAGTGATCGAAGACCGCGCCCTCGAAGGCGAACTGCGCCTGTGCCTGCAACGCATCGCCGAGCAACACTGGAGGCTGCATGCGTAGCCCCGGCGTATTGCACAGCGACACACAAATCCTGGTGCCGTTTTTCGACGTCGACACCATGAACGTGGTGTGGCACGGGCACTACGTGAAGTACCTGGAAGTGGCGCGCTGCGCGCTGCTGGACAAGATCGGCCACAACTACACGGCGATGCTCGAAGCCGGCTACGCCTGGCCGGTGATCGACATGCAACTGCGCTATGTACGCGGCGCGGTGTTTGGCCAGACCATCAACGTGCGCGCCAGCCTGGTGGAATGGGAGAACCGTTTGAAGGTCAACTACCTGATTACCGACCTGGCCAGCGGCGAGCGGTTGACCCGTGCCACCACCGTGCAAGTGGCGGTGGAGATGGCCAGCCGTGAGATGCAGCTGGTATCGCCCAAAGTGTTCACCGATGCGGTCGAGAGGGCCTTGGCATGAGAGCGATCATCGTGTTTGTAGGCCTGTTGCTGAGCGTCAGCGCCCAGGCCTTTGACCTGCAACAACTCAGCGATCAATTGGCCAAACCCTCCGTGATCCACGGCAGCTTCATCCAGGAAAAACACCTGCGCGCCCTGCCGCAGCCCTTGGTCAGCAAGGGCACCTTCGTCCTCGCCAAGGACCACGGCCTGCTGTGGCTGCTCAAGACCCCGTTGCAGCAGGACTACCGCATCAGCGCCCAAGGCATCGCCCGGCGTGACGCCAATGGTTGGCAGACCCTGCCAAACAAGAGCGCCGGTGCCGAGCAGAATCGGTTGTTCCTGGCCGTGCTCCAGGGCGACAGCAGCGGCTTGCAGCGGGATTTCGAGCTGCAACTGCAAGGTGAGGCCACGCAGTGGAAGCTCACGCTGATCCCGCGTTCGCTGCTGCTGAAACAGGTGTTCACCCAGATCAATATCGACGGTGGCGTCCTCGTGCAAACCATCGAACTGCGGGAAACCCAAGGCGACAGCACTCTCCTGCGCATGCAGGACAGCACCGCCGAACAACCGTTGAGCGACGCGGAGCAACACGACTTTGCCCAGTGAGCGCCTGCTGCCGCGCCTGTTCCTGATCCTGCTGGTGGCCGTGCTGGCCCTGGCCGGCTGGCAGTGGCGCCATGGCGCGCCGCTGTCGGCCAACCTGATGGAACTGGTGCCGGGCAGTACGCCGGACGCCCTGGAGCTGCAGGCCGAACAGCGCATGCAGGAACCGCTGAACCGCGAAATGCTGGTACTGGTGGGGCATGCCGACCGCCAGCAAGCGGTGAACGTGGCGCAACAGTTGGGCGAACGCTGGCAGGCCAGCGGCCTGTTTGAAAAGGTGCAGTGGAATCTGCAAGCCGACCTGCCCGCACTGCGCGAACAGTTGCTGCGTGGTCGACTGGCAATGCTCTCGACCAAGGATCGCGAGCAACTGATCGAACACCCCGACGCCTTTATCCAGCAGCGCGTGCAGGCGCTGTTCGACCCCTTCACCGGCTTCAGCCTGGTGCCGAGCCAGGATGACTGGCTGGGCCTGACCGGACGTATCCAGAACAGCCAGCCGCAACGTGGCTCGGTGCAGTTGGATATCGGCAGCGGCGCGTTGATCGCCGATGCCGACGGCAAAAGTTGGGTGCTGTTGCGTGCGCGCACCACCGGCAATGCCTTCGACATGAAACTGCCGCTGCAGGTGGCGGACTTGCTCCAGGCCAGCCGCGAACAGGCCGGTCAGCAAGGCGCGCAACTGCTCGCGGCCAGCGGTTTGTTGTACGCCGCCAATGGTCAGCAGCAGGCCACCCGGGAAATCACCTGGGTCGGCGGCGGCGCGACCGTGGGCATCCTGCTGTTGTTGCTGCTGGCGTTCCGCCGCTGGCGGGTATTGCTGGCGTTCGTGCCGGTGCTGGTGGGCATGTTGTTTGGCGCCGTGGCGTGTGTGGCGCTGTTCGGCCATATGCATGTGATGACATTGGTGCTCGGCTCCAGCCTGATCGGCGTCGCGGTGGATTACCCGCTGCATTACCTGTCGAAAAGCTGGAGCCTCAAGCCGTGGCGCAGTTGGCCGGCATTGCGCCTGACGCTGCCGGGGCTGAGCCTGAGCCTGGCCACCAGTTGCATCGGCTACCTGGCGCTGGCCTGGACGCCATTCCCGGCGCTGACCCAGATCGCGGTGTTCTCCGCTGCCGGGTTGGTCGGTGCGTATCTGTCGGCCGTGTGCCTGTTGCCGGCCTTGCTCAACGGTGTTGAGTTGCGCCCGGCGCAATGGCCTCTGCGTATCGCTGAAGGCTTGTGGCAGATTCGTGCGGCGTTGCTCACTCGCGTGCCGAGCCCGATGCTGCTGGCGCTGGTGCTGCTGTTTTGCGCCGGCGGGCTGTGGCAGCTCAACAGCAAAAACGATATCCGCCAGTGGATCGGCGCACCGCCGCAGTTGCTGCAAGAGGCCCAGGCCGTGGCGCGGATTACCGGTTTCCAGCCCACCAGCCAGTTCTTCCTGGTGCGCGCCGACAATCAGCAGCAGCTGCTGGAACGCCAGGCCGCGCTGGGCCAGCGCCTGGATCAACTGGTGAATATGGACAAGCTCCAGGGCTACCTGGCGCTCAATCAACTGGTCAACCTGCCCGCCGAGCAGCAACAGCTGCGTGATGCCCTGAACGCACTGCCACAGCACTGGCAGCCGCTGCTCGACCTCGGCGTACCGGCCAGCGCGCTGCAAGCCGAGGTCGCGCAGTTGCAAGCGCTGCCCACCGAAGACATCGACGCCGCGCTGATCGGCCCGATGGCCGAGCCCTGGCGCACGCTGTGGCTCGGCCCGGTGGACGGCGGCGTCGCAGCAATGGTCAGCCTGCAAGGCTTGAACAACCCAGCGCTGTTGCGAGTGCAGGCCGTGGACTTGCCGGGCGTGCAGTTGGTGGATCGCCTCGGTGATCTGAACCGCGTGTTCGCCGCCACCCAGATCAGCGCCGCCGAGTTGAAATTGATGTCGTGCGTGCTGATCGTGCTGCTGCTGATCCTGCCGTTTGGTTTCGGCGGCGCCCTGCGCATCGTCGCGCTGCCATTGTTGGCCGCACTCTGCAGCCTGGCCAGCCTCGGTTGGCTGGGCCAGCCGCTGACGTTGTTCAGTCTGTTCGGTTTGCTGCTGGTGACGGCAATCAGCGTCGACTACGCGATCCTGATGCGCGAGCAGATCGGCGGCCCCGCCGTAAGCCTGCTGGGTACGCTGCTGGCCGCGCTGACAACCTGGTTATCGTTTGGCCTGCTGGCCGTGTCCAGCACGCCGGCAGTGAGTAATTTCGGCCTATCGGTCAGTCTCGGCCTGGCATTCAGCTTTATGCTGGCGCCTTGGGCCGGCCAACAGAAACACGCCTTATGAATCGGATTATCGCCAAAGCGGCAAGGAGCCCTCGTGCCCACAGTTGAAATGGAACGTCGCCAGGTTGTAGTCATTGGCGCCGGCCCGTCCGGCGCCATCGCCGCCGCGCTGCTCAAGCGCAAAGGGCATGATGTATTGATCATCGAGCGCCAGTATTTCCCACGGTTCTCGATCGGCGAAAGCCTGCTGTCCCACTGCATCGACTTTATCGAAGAAGCCGGCATGCTCGACGCCGTGCAGGCCGCCGGCTTCCAGGTAAAAACCGGTGCCGCGTTCGCCTGGGGCGAGCGCTACAGCGCTTTTGACTTCAGCGACACCTTCAGCAACGGCAAGCCGACCACCTTCCAGGTGCAGCGCGGCGAGTTCGACAAGCTGCTGGCGGACCAGGCGGCGTTGCAGGGGGTGGAGATCCGCTACGGCGAGACCATCGTCGGCGTGGACTTCGCAGGCGACAGCCGCTACCTGCATGTGCGCCGCGAGAACGGCAGCGAGTACCACCTCAAAGCCCGGTTCGTGCTCGATGCCAGCGGCTACGGCCGCGTGCTGCCGCGCCTGCTGGACCTGGAAGCACCGTCGAACTTCCCGGTGCGCCAGGCGGTGTTCACTCACGTTGAGGACCGCATTGAACACCCGGGTTTCGACCGCACCAAGATCCTGGTAACGACTCATCCGACCCAGCGCGACATCTGGTTCTGGACGATCCCGTTCAGCAATGGCCGGTGCTCGGTGGGCGTGGTCGCGGCCAAGGAGCATTTCGACGGCCGCGACGCCGACCTCGATGCCTGCCTGCGCGGCTTTATCGACGAAACCCCGAGCCTGTCCGGCGTGCTGCACAACGCGGTGTGGGACACGCCAGCGCGCACCATCGGCGGCTACTCGGCCAACGTCAAAACCCTGCACGGTCCGGGCTTTGCGCTGCTGGGCAATGCGGCGGAGTTCCTCGACCCGGTGTTCTCCTCCGGCGTGACCATTGCCATGCGTTCGGCCAGCATGGCGGCCGGCCTGCTGGACCGTCAGCTCAAGGGCGAAACCGTGGACTGGCAAACCGAGTTTGCCGCGCCGCTCAAACGCGGGGTCGACACCTTCCGCTGCTACGTCGAAGGCTGGTACGCGGGGACATTCCAGGATGTGATTTTCCACCCCGAAAGTTCGCCGGAGATTCGCCGCATGATCAGCGCGATCCTTGCCGGCTACGCGTGGGACGAGCGCAACCCGTTTGTCAGCGAGCCCAAGCGGCGGTTGCGGATGTTGTCGGAGATTTGCGCGAGTGAGCCAGTATGAGCACTCAATACCTGAGTAAAAACTACGTCGAAGAAACCAGGTTCGGTTTCTGGTTCCTGCGCAGCCACACCTGGCAACATCACGTGCTGCGCGTGGCAATCAACGACCTGCGCAGCCTGTTCAGCGACCCGCTGCCCGAGGCGCCGGTATTGCTGGACGCCGGTTGCGGCCAGGGCAAGTCGTTCCGGTACTTGCAGCAGGTGTTCGCCCCCGAGCGCCTGATCGGCCTGGATGCCGACCCTCACAGCCTGGCATTGAGCAAGGCTGAAGCCGCACGCCAGGGCCTGGCCATCGAGCTGATCGGCAGCGACTGCGCCACCCTCGATGTGCCGGACGAAAGCGTCGATATCCTGTTCTGCCACCAGACCTTCCATCATCTGGTCGAACAGCATCGCGCACTCAAAGAGTTTTACCGGGTGCTCAAGCCAGGGGGCTATCTGCTGTTTGCCGAATCCACCGAAGCCTATATCGATACGTGGGTGATCCGCTGGCTGTTCCGTCACCCCATGCATGTACAGAAAAGCGCCGAGCAATACCTGGAGATGCTCCGCGAGCAGGGCTTTGAGTTCGGCCCGCAGAACGTTTCCTACCCGTACTTGTGGTGGAGCCGTTCCAGCGATTTCGGCCTGCTGGAGCGCTGGGGCCTGCGAAATCCGCCGCCAGTGGGCCAGCGCGAAGAGACCCTGGTCAACTGCGTGGCGCGCAAGCCCCTGGCGAGCGCCGCACCATGATGCGCAGCCTGTTGATCGGCTGCCTGCTCTTGCTGAGCGCTTGCGCCAGCCAGCCGCCGCTGCCGGAAAAAACGCCCGCGCTCGCGTTGCCGATGCAACTGCATGTGCAGCGCCTGGCCGACGGCCAGAGCCAGGACTGGTTGCTGGTGATCCAGCGCGAAGGCGGCGCCATCCGCTGGTCGATGATGGACCCGCTGGGCATCCCCCAGGCCCGGCAAAAACTGATCGATGGCGCCTGGCAGGCCGACGGCTTGTTGCCGCCCAACCCCCAGGCGCGAGAGCTGTTCGCCGCCCTGCTGTTTGCCCTGACCTCGGCGGATGACGTGCGCGCGCTCTATCCCAGCGCCCAGGCGAGGGACCTCACACGGACCCTGCCGGGGCATTGGCAGATCGTCTACCACTCTTCAGAAGTCTTCAGCGTGAACATGACCGGCCAAACCTTGAGCTACCGCATCACACCGCTCGGTGCCGCCCAATGACTGCCTACCTCAACGCCCTTGGCGTGATTTGCGCCCTTGGCCGAGGTCAAGCGCAAGTCAGTCGCAACCTGTTTGCCGGTGACTGCTCAGGCATGCGCGCCGAAAGCGGTTGGGTGCCCGAACGCGTGCTGCCGGTAGGCAGTGTGCAGGGCGAGTTGGCGACCATCCCGGTGGAACTCGGCCAGCAGAGCAGCCGCAATAACCAACTGCTGCTGGAAGCGGCGTTGCAGATCGAGGACGAGATCCGCCAGGCGATCCACATCTACGGCGCTTCGCGGGTCGGCATTGTGCTGGGCACCAGCACCTCGGGCATCGACGAAGCCAGCCGCGGCATTGCCCTGTACCTGCGCGACAAGCATTTCCCCTGCGACTACGACTACCAGCAACAGGAACTCAGCGCCCCGGCGAACTTCCTCGCCGACTGGCTGCAACTGAGCGGCCCGGCCTATGTGATATCCACCGCCTGCACCTCCAGCGCTCGCGCCCTGATGAGCGCCCAGCGCTTGCTCGACCTGGGGGTGTGCGATGCAGTGATCTGCGGCGGTGTGGACAGCCTGTGCAAGCTGACCCTCAATGGGTTCAGCGCGCTGGAGGCTGTGTCGAATGAGCGCTGCAATCCGTTTTCGGCGAACCGCAACGGCATCAATATCGGCGAAGCAGCCGTGCTGTTTGTGATGAGTAAAGCGCCTGCGCCCATCGCCCTGCTGGGCAGCGGCGCCAGTTGCGACGCCCACCATATTTCTGCGCCCGAGCCTACCGGCAAAGGCGCATTGCAGGCGATGCGCAAAGCCCTGGCCAGCGCAAAACTGGCGCCCGAACAGATCGGCTACCTGAACTTGCATGGCACGGCCACCCAGCACAACGACGCCATGGAAAGCCTGGCCGTCGCCAGCCTGTTCCCCGAAGGCGTGGCCTGCTCATCCACCAAGCCCATGAGCGGCCACACCCTCGGCGCAGCCGGTGCACTGGAAGCCGCGTTTTGCTGGCTGAGCCTGACCCACCGCCGCGTACCACCCCATGTGTGGGACGGTCAGGCCGACCCCACGTTGCCCGCCCTGCAATGGGCGCGCAGCGGCGAAAGCCTGGAAAAAACCTGCCTGATGAGTAACTCGTTCGCCTTCGGCGGCAACAACGTCAGCCTGATAATCGGAGAGGCTCCATGACCGCTTGGCCACTCGCCGACCTGCTGCCCCACGCTGGCGACATGATCCTGATCGACCAGGTGCTGTCGTTCGATGAAGAGCAGATCCACACCCGCACCACCGTCAAGCCCGGCGGCCTGTTCAACCGCCCTGACGGTAGCCTGCCAGCCTGGGTCGGCATCGAGCTGATGGCGCAGAGCGTCGCCGCCTACGCCGGTTGCCGTGCGCGCCAGAAGGGCGAAGCGGTGGAACTGGGCTTCCTGCTCGGCACACGTAAGTTCGAGTGCAACGTCGAACACTTCCCGGCAGGCGCCGAGTTGACCATCCACGGCCTGCGCTCCCTGGAAGACGACAACGGCATGGGTGTGTTCGAATGCCACCTGACCGGTGACGGTATCCAGGCCAGCGCCCGCTTGAACGTATTTCGACCGCCCCAGGCGGCCACTTATTTAGATGAATCGAAGGACGAAACGCCATGACTGAATCCGTACTGGTCACCGGCTCCAGCCGTGGCATCGGCCGCGCCATCGCGCTGCGCCTGGCCCAGGCCGGGCATGACATCGTGCTGCATTGCCGCAGCGGCCGTGCCGAAGCCGACGCGGTGCAGGTCGAAATCCAGGCCCTTGGCCGCACGGCACGGGTGCTGCAATTCGACGTGGCGGATCGCGCAACCTGCAAGCAAATCCTTGAGGCGGACGTCGAGCAACATGGCGCCTACTACGGCGTGGTGCTCAACGCCGGGCTGACCCGCGACGGCGCGTTCCCGGCCCTGTCGGAAGACGATTGGGACGTGGTGATGCGCACCAACCTGGATGGTTTCTACAACGTGCTGCACCCGGTGATGATGCCGATGATTCGCCGTCGCGCCGCCGGCCGTATCGTGTGCATTACCTCAGTGTCGGGGCTGATCGGCAATCGCGGCCAGGTCAACTACAGTGCCTCGAAAGCCGGCCTGATCGGCGCGGCCAAGGCCCTGGCCATCGAGCTGGGCAAGCGCAAGATCACCGTCAACTGCGTCGCGCCTGGGCTGATCGACACTGCGATGCTGGACGAGAACGTACCGGTGGAAGAACTGATGAAAATGATCCCGGCACAGCGCATGGGCACGCCGGAAGAAGTCGCCGGTGCGGTGAACTTCCTGATGTCGGCCGAAGCCGGCTATATCACCCGCCAGGTGTTGGCTGTGAATGGAGGCCTGTGTTGATGAAACGTGTAGTCGTCACCGGCATGGCCGGCATGACCTCCCTGGGCGGCGATTGGGCGACCATCTCGGCCAACTTTCGCGCCAACCGCAGCGGTATCCGGCGCATGGACGAGTGGGACCGCTTTACCGAACTGAACACCCGCCTGGCCGGTCCTATCGACGATTTCGTGGTGCCCGCCCATTGGACCCGCAAGCAACTGCGCAGCATGGGCCGCGTCTCGCGCCTGGCGGTGTGGGCGGCGGAGCAGGCATTGCAGGACGCCGGGTTGCTCGGTGACGAGTCGATCAAGGACGGGCGCATGGGAGTGGCCTGTGGTTCGTCCACCGGCAGCACCGATGAGATCAAGGCCTTCGGCAATATGCTGCTGAACTCGGTGGCCGAGGGACTGAATGCCAACTCGTATGTGCGCATGATGCCGCACACCACTGCGGCGAATATCAGCATCTTTTTTGGCCTGACCGGGCGGCTGATCCCCACCTCCAGCGCCTGCACCAGCGGCAGCCAGGGCATCGGTTATGCCTACGAGGCGATCAAGTTCGGCCGCCTGCCATTGATGCTCGCTGGCGGCGCCGAGGAGCTGTGCCCTACCGAAGCCATGGTGTTCGACGCACTTTACGCCACCAGCCTGAAAAACGACGCCCCGCAAACCAGCCCACGTCCCTACGACAGCGGTCGCGATGGCCTGGTGATCGGCGAAGGCGGCGGCATGTTGGTGCTGGAAGAGCTGGAACACGCACTGGCACGCGGCGCGCATATCCATGCCGAACTGGTCGGCTTTGGCAGCAACGCCGACGGCCAGCACACCACCCGCCCGGAACAGAAAACCATGCGCCGCGCCATGGAGCTGGCCCTGGAAGATGCCGGGCTGACTCCGGACGCAATTGGCTACGTCAACGGCCACGGCACCGCCACCGATCAAGGCGACATCGCCGAAACCCTGGCGACCAGCAGCCTGTTCGGCAAGCGCATGCCCATCAGTTCGCAGAAAAGCTTCCTCGGCCACACCCTCGGGGCGTGCGGGGCGCTGGAGTCGTGGTTCAGCATCGAGATGATGAACCGCAACCAATACGTGCACACCTTCAACCTGGAGTCCGTCGACCCGCAATGCGGCGAACTGGATTACCTGCAAGGTGAGTTCCGCGAGATGCACCACGACTACGTGATGAACAACAACTTTGCCTTTGGCGGCGTCAACACGTCGCTGATCTTCCGCCGCTGGTCCTGAATTTTTAATCGATTGGAGAATACGGAATGTCTTCCTTGCTACGCGCCACCCTGATCACCCTGGCCCTGTTGACCACGGCCGGCTGCACCAACAAACCGGTGCTCAACACCCAGCATGACCTGCCGGTCAACGCCCAGGTCAGTGAAGAAAAAATGAAGGCAGTGATCGTCAACGCCCTGCAAAAACGCGAGTGGACGGTGCAACGCCTGAGCCCGCAACTGGTGCAGGCCGAAATCACCGTGCGTAACCAGTACTACGCCGCCATCGACATCCGCTACACCCGCAACAGCTACGCCATCACCTACCGCGACAGCCGCGACCTGGGCTACAAGGACGGCAAGATCCATCGCAACTACAACCGCTGGGTGAACAACCTGGACAGCGACATCATGGCCGGCTTGCGCAGCAATGGCGTGAGTGGTGAGCAGGGCTCGGCGGCGCAGTTGTTTGAGCAGACGGGTACCACCAAGTAAGACCGAGATTCTGTGGTGAGCGGGCTTGCCCGCGCTGGGCTGCGCAGCAGCCCTCAGATCAGGCGCCGCATTCTGGCTGACAGAGCGCGGCGTTTTTATTGGGCGGCCTTACGCGTCAACAACTCCACAAACCCCTCTGCCATCGGCGTCTGCACGCCCTTGCGCTGCACCAGCCATACCGACGTCACCGCCTCCGGATCCAGCAACGTGCGATACACCACACCATCAATGCGGATGCGCTGGTAAGACGCCGGCAGCACCGACACGCCCAAGCCCGCCGCCACCAGGCCGATGATGGTCATCGCCTCTCCCGCTTCCTGGGCGAAGTGGGGGCTGAAGCCAGCGTCGCGGCACAGGCTGAGCAGTTGGGCATACAGGCCGCTACCGTAGCTACGTGGGAAAAACACAAAAGGCTCGTCAGCCAGTTGCGCCAGATGCAAGCCTCGCTCGCTGCCTTCCACCAGCGGGTGACCGGCGTTCAATACGGCGACCAGCGGCTCGCGCATCAGTTCGACGACACTCAGTGAATCCGGCAACGGCAATGGCCGCATCAGCCCCACCTGGATCGATTCATCCACCAGCGACTCGGCCACTTGGGTGCTGCTCATTTCCTGCAGGTTCAGGTGCACCGCCGGGAAGGCCTGGCGAAACGCAAAGATCGCCTGGGGAATGCTGGCGTTGAACGGTGCAGAAGAGGTGAAGCCAATCTTCAACTCCCCCAACTCACCCAACTGTGCGCGCCGCGCTACATCCGACGCCTTATCCACCTGGGCCAGCACCAACCGTGCCTCGTGCAGAAACAGGCGCCCCGCCTCGCTCAGCTCAACCCGACGATTGGTACGCTCGAACAACCGTGCCCCCACCTCCTGCTCCAGCGCCTGGATCTGCTGGCTCAGCGGCGGTTGCGAGATGCCCAGCACCTGCGCGGCGCGGCCAAAGTGCAGCTCTTCGGCGACGGCGATGAAGTACCGCAGATGACGCAATTCCATGCAAACCCCATTAGGTCGTAAAAGCTATCAAACAGGTCGAACAATATATTGGAAAGAATCATTAGCCAGCTATATTCTTTTTTGCATTGCCCGCCCTGGCAGGCTTTTGCTCTCCGAGGTCCTCGTGAAATCTGCTGTCGCGCCACTCGCTCAAGACGTCCCGCCCACCGCCCTGGATGAGGTGGTGGCTCAGCTCAATGACGCGTTCATCGAAAAAGGCACGCCAATGTTCATGCGCACGGTGCTGGCGCTGTTCTCGGGCGGCTTTGCCACGTTTGCCCTGCTGTACTGCGTGCAGCCGATGATGCCGGCGCTGTCCCACGAGTTCTCCATCAACGCCGCACAAAGCAGCCTGATTCTGTCGGTGTCCACGGCGATGCTGGCGTTGGGTCTGCTGATCACCGGGCCGATTTCCGACACTCTAGGGCGTAAACCGGTTATGGTCGCTGCGCTGTTCTGCGCAGCACTGGCCACGATTGCCAGCGGCCTGATGCCGTCCTGGGAGGGAATTCTGCTGATGCGTGCGCTGGTGGGGCTGTCACTCAGCGGCCTGGCCGCAGTGGCCATGACCTACCTCAGCGAAGAAATCCACCCGCAACACATCGGCCTGGCCATGGGCCTGTACATCGGTGGCAATGCCATTGGCGGCATGAGCGGGCGCCTGATCATCGGCGTGTTGATCGACTTCGTCAGCTGGCACACCGCAATGCTGATCATCGGCGCCCTGGCGCTGATCGCGGCCACGGTATTCTGGAAAATCCTCCCCGAATCGCGAAACTTCCGCCCCAGCAGCCTCAAGCCACGCAGCCTGGTGGACGGCTTTGTCATGCACTTCAAGGATGCGGGCCTGCCGTGGCTGTTCCTGGAAGCCTTCCTGCTGATGGGCGCGTTCGTGACGATGTTCAACTACATCGGCTATCGCCTGCTGGCCGACCCGTACGGCCTCAGCCAGGCCGTGGTCGGCCTGCTGTCGCTGGTGTACCTCTCGGGCATCTACAGCTCGGCGAAAATCGGCTCCCTCGCCGACCGCCTCGGCCGCCGCCGTGTGCTGTGGGCCACGATTGTGCTGATGCTCTGCGGCATGCTGCTGACCCTGTTCTCACCACTGTGGCTGGTGGTACCAGGCATGCTGATCTTCACCTTCGGCTTCTTCGGCGCCCACTCGGTGGCCAGCAGCTGGATCGGCCGCCGTGCGATCAAGGCCAAGGGGCAAGCGTCGTCGTTGTACCTGTTCTGCTATTACGCTGGCTCCAGCGTCGCAGGTACTACGGGTGGATTCTTCTGGCACCTTGCCGGGTGGAACGGCATTGGTGCGTTTATCGTGGCGTTGTTGATTGGCGCGTTGCTGGTGGCGTTGAAGCTGGCGAAGTTGCCGCCGTTGGGGCATGTGAAGGCCTGACGGAATTTTGCTTTAAATGTGGGAGGGGGCTTGCCCCCTCCCACATTTTTGCTCTGCGTGTCACTCGTGATACTGCGCCGACAACTCATGCACCGCGCGCAAGAACGCGCCGGCATGCTCCGGGTTCACTTCCGGCGTGATGCCATGCCCCAGGTTGAACACGTGCCCGGTGCCCTTGCCATAGCTGGCCAGGATGCGACCGACTTCGGCGCGGATCGCTTCCGGCTTGGCGTACAGCACGGTTGGGTCCATGTTGCCTTGTAGCGCAACCTGATTGCCGACACGGCGGCGGGCTTCGCCGAGGTCGCAGGTCCAGTCCAGGCCCAATGCATCGGCACCGGCGTCGGCGATGCTCTCCAGCCACAGGCCGCCGCCCTTGGTGAACAGGATGACCGGCACCTTGCGACCTTCGTGTTCGCGGATCAGGCCGCTGACGATTTTGCGCATATAGGCCAGGGAGAATTCCTGGTACGCCGCCGCCGACAGGTTGCCACCCCAGGTATCGAAAATCTGTACCGCTTGCGCACCGGCCATGATCTGGCCATTGAGGTAGGAGGTGACCGACTGTGCCAGCTTGTCCAGCAGCAGGTGCATGGCTTGTGGGTTGTCGTAGAGCATGGCCTTGGTCTTGCGGAAGTCTTTCGACGAGCCGCCTTCGACCATGTAGGTGGCCAGGGTCCATGGGCTGCCCGAGAAGCCGATCAGCGGTACACGGCCGTTCAGCTCACGGCGGATGGTGCTCACGGCGTCCATCACGTAGCCGAGGTCTTTGTGTGGATCCGGGATGGGCAACGCTTCGATATCGGCCAGGGTGCTGACGACTTTCTTGAAACGCGGGCCTTCGCCGGTCTCGAAGTACAGGCCTTGGCCCATGGCGTCGGGGATGGTGAGGATATCGGAGAAGAGGATGGCCGCGTCCAGTTGCGGGTAGCGGTCCAGCGGCTGCATCGTGACTTCGCAGGCGAATTGCGGGTTCATGCACAGGCTCATG
>Ga0308161_1001241_pt1 | contig 31863 bp, 32 predicted proteins | sample PhyFR2_FD_201034 | JGI IMG/M metagenome (GOLD analysis project Ga0308161, IMG submission 201034) | Phyllosphere microbial communities from UC Gill Tract Community Farm, Albany, California, United States - DLSLF.R2 | ecosystem: Host-associated > Plants > Phyllosphere > Unclassified | place: USA...
TAAGCACCTCCCGGTGGGTCGATTCAGGCGTGGCCTGAAGAGTGTTGAAAGCGGGGCTTTGGCCGAATAGGTCGGCAAAGGGTCGCGAATCATACGCTCATGGTGAGCGTTGCGCATCAGAGACTAGTCGATATGCGCCAAGTCATTTGTTTTTCCGCCGGCCGGTGGCGCCCAGGGCCAGCAAACGCAGTTCGGCTTCGGCCAGGACACTGCGTTTGTCGACTTTGTCGAGTTTCTTCCAGGCCCGGATTTCGCGTTTGCTGCGACCGCAACCGACGCAGATGTCGTCGGTGAACTTGCAGATGCTGATGCACGGGTCTTTGGTTGAACTCATGGTTTCTCCCAGTCAAATGGAGATCAAAATGTGGGAGGGGGCTTGCCCCCGATGGCAGTGGGTCAGTCAATACATGTGCAAACTGACACACCACAATCGGGGGCAAGCCCCCTCCCACATTTGCCCTCATCAGTCTTCGAATTCGCGACGTTCGGCCTCGATAGCGTCGGCCAACGCGCGAGCTTCGTCTTCTTCATCGCTCAACGGCGGCTGTTCGAGCGCGGCGACGGCGGCCAGGAGTTTTTCCCGGGCTTCGGCCACACCGAGGATGTCTTCCTCTGGCTCTGGTTCAGGCTGGGCTTCGGCTTCAGGCTCCGCCGCACCATCGCGCAGCAAATCATCGAAGTCGGTCTTGATGCCCTGCTCCATGTCGTCCAGTTCCAGCAGCAAGGTGTGGAAACTGGTTTCGTCCTTGGGCTCTTCCGGCTCGGCACTGGCATCGGCCAGTTCCTGCAGGCTTGCCGGCACCGGTGCGTCGTCGAAGTCCAGCACCGGCTCGGCTTCCATCTCGCGCAATTCGGCGAGCGGCGGCAAATCGTCGAGGTTTTTCAGGTTGAAGTGGTCGAGAAATACCTTGGTGGTGGCGAACATTGCCGGTTTGCCCGGCACGTCGCGGTAGCCGACGATGCGGATCCACTCGCGCTCCAGCAACGTCTTGACGATATGGCTGTTGACCGCCACGCCCCGCACATCCTCAATCTCGCCCCGAGTGATCGGCTGGCGATAGGCGATCAGTGCCATGGTTTCCAGCATCGCCCGTGAATAACGCTGCGGGCGCTCCTCCCACAGACGGCCGACCCACGGGGAAAATTTCTCACGGATTTGCAGGCGATAACCCGACGCCACTTCGCGCAGTTCAAAGGCACGGCCTTCACAGGACTTGCGCAAAATCTCCAGCGCCTTTTTAAACACCGGCGGTTCGGGGCGCTCGGCCTCTTCGAAGAGTTCGAACAGGCGCTCCAGGGATTGCGGTTTGCCCGAGGCCAGGAGAAAGGCTTCCAGCAGGGGCGCCAGTTCGCGGGGTTCAGTCAGATTCATCGATTCAGCTCTTTATTCGGCTCGCGCCCGCACGTGGATAGCCGCAAAAGGCTCATTCTGGACCAGCTCGACCAAGGACTCCTTGACCAATTCCAAGACCGCCATAAAGGTCACCACCACCCCCAGGCGTCCTTCTTCCTTGGTGAACAGCTCGACAAACGGCACAAACCCACCGCCCTTGAGGCGCTCCAGCACATCACTCATGCGCTCGCGGGTGGACAGGGCCTCGCGGCTGACCTGGTGGTGTTCAAACATATCGCCACGGCGCAGCACCTCGGCCATGGACATCAGCAATTCTTCCAGGCTCACGTCCGGCAGCAGCTTGCGTGCGCGGGCTTCGGGAGCATCCAGCTTGGGTACCACCACGTCACGGCCCACGCGGCTCAAACCGTCGATACCTTCGGCGGCGGCCTTGAAGCGTTCGTACTCTTGCAGACGTCGGATCAGTTCGGCACGCGGGTCGTCTTCTTCGGCCTCGACCGTCTCCGAACGCGGCAACAGCATGCGCGACTTGATCTCGGCCAGCATGGCGGCCATCACCAGGTACTCGGCGGCCAGCTCCAGGCGCACCGACTGCATCAACTCGACATAACCCATGTACTGGCGGGTGATTTCCGCTACCGGAATGTCGAGGATGTTGATGTTCTGCTTGCGGATCAGGTACAGCAACAAATCCAGCGGGCCTTCGAAGGCGTCAAGGAAGACCTCAAGCGCGTCCGGCGGGATGTACAAGTCCAGGGGCATTTCCAGCACGGCCTGGCCGTACACCATGGCAAACGGCAGTTCCTGCTGGGCACCTGCCTGAGGGTCGACGGTTTCCACTGACGACATTCAGGCCTCGACCATAAACGGAGTCGGATCACCACAGCCCACACGGATCACTTCTGGATCGCCATCGGCCAGGTTGATCACGGTGGAGGCTTTGCCGCCGCCGAAACCGCCATCGATGATCAGGTCCACCTGCTTTTCCAGCATCTGGCGCATTTCGTACGGGTCTTCCAGGGGTTCGGTGTCGCCGGGCATGATCAACGACACGCTCATCAGCGGCTCACCCAGTTCCGCCAGCAACGCCAGGGCAATCGGGTGCTCCGGCACACGCAGGCCGATGGTGCGCTTCTTCGGATGCAGCAGCAGGCGCGGCACTTCGCGGGTGGCATTGAGAATGAAGGTGTACGGACCCGGCGTGTGGGCCTTGAGCAGGCGGAAGGTGCCGGTGTCGACCTTGGCGAACAGCCCCAGTTGCGACAGGTCGCTGCAGATCAGCGCAAAGTTGTGCTTGTCGTCCAATTGACGCAGACGGCGCACACGCTCGACCGCGCCTTTGTCGCCGATCTGGCAACCGATGGCATAGGACGAATCCGTTGGGTAGATCACCACGCCGCCGGCGCGAATGATCTCCACGGCCTGTTTAATCAGGCGCGCCTGGGGGTTTTCCGGATGAATCTGGAAGAATTGACTCACGGGTTCTACCTGTTCAGACGGTGGCAATACTGGGGTCATGCTTGAATCGCCCCCACAAAAGCGGCAAATCTTCCGGGACCTGGCGATACTCGCCGATCTCGGACCAGCCGCCCGGGCCATGAAAGTCACTGCCGGCACTGACCAGCAGACCAAATTCGCGGGCAAGGATCGCCAGGCTGCCGACCTGTTCGGCGGGTTGATGCCCGTTGACCACTTCGATCGCGTGGCCGCCCGCTCCAATATAGTCGCTGATCAGCTTGCGGCGCTTGCTGCGCGTGAAATCGTAATGCCAGGGATGCGCCAGGCTGACCCAGGCCCCGGAGGCCCGCAGGGTCTCGACGGTGTCTTCCAGGGTCGGCCAATGTTGCTTCACATCACCCAACTTGCCGGCCCCCAGCCATTTGCGGAAGGCTTCAGCGCGGTCTTTAACAAAACCTTCACGCACCATCCAGTCGGCAAAGTGCGGACGGGCCGGTGCATTGCCGCTGTCACCCAGTTCCTGCTGGATGGCGCGGGCGCCGTCGAGGGCATTGGGCATGCCTTTGAGGGCCAGTTTGCGGCTTATTTCTTCGGACCGCAGCCAGCGGCCGTCGTGCAATTGCGCGATGGCCTCCACCAGCGGCGGGGCTTTCTGATCGAAGCCATAGCCGAGCACGTGAATGGTCGCGCCGCCCCAGGTGCAGGACAATTCCACGCCGTTGACCAGCTGCATGCCCAACGAATGGGCGGTTGTGCGCGCTTCGTCGAGGCCTTCGAGGGTGTCGTGGTCGGTCAACGCCAGGACTCGCACGCCTTTTTCAAACGCACGCGCAACCAGTACCGCGGGCGCCAGGGCGCCGTCGGAGGCCGTGCTGTGGCAGTGCAAATCAACATTCACGGGAGTGTGTAACCTCAAGTCAGCTGGCGCTTTCGCAACCAAGGATGTTTGTTATTATGCCGCCACATCCAGCTTCTGGCTCTTACTGTGAAACAATTCATCGACTTCATTCCGCTGTTGCTGTTCTTCATCGTTTACAAACTCGACCCTCGGGTCATCGACCTGGCTGGCCATGAGCTCACTGTCGGCGGCATCTACAGCGCCACCGCCGTGCTGATCATCAGCTCTGTCGTGGTCTACGGCGCGATCTTCATCTCCCAGCGCAAACTGGAAAAAAGCCAATGGCTGACCCTGGTGGCGTGCCTGGTTTTCGGCAGCCTGACCCTGGCCTTTCACAGCGAAACCTTCCTTAAATGGAAAGCCCCGGTGGTGAACTGGCTGTTCGCCCTGGCGTTTATCGGCAGCCACTTCATCGGCGACCGCCTGCTGATCAAGCGGATCATGGGCCACGCGCTGACCCTGCCGGAACCGGTCTGGACACGCCTGAACGTAGCCTGGATCGTGTTTTTCATCTTCTGCGGCGCGGCCAACCTGTTCGTGGCCTTCACCTTCCAGCAATACTGGGTCGACTTCAAAGTGTTCGGCAGCCTGGGCATGACCGTGTTGTTCCTGATCGCCCAGGGTATTTACCTGTCGCGCCACCTGCATGACGCCGAGCCTACTACGCCGAAAACCGAGGACTGACATGCTCTACGCAATCATTGCCACTGACGTTGCCAACTCGCTGGAAAAACGCCTTTCCGTACGTCCGGCCCACGTCGAGCGCCTGAAAGTGCTGCAAGCCGAAGGCCGCATCGTACTGGCCGGCCCGCACCCGGCCATAGATAGCAACGATCCGGGCGACGCCGGTTTCACCGGTAGCCTGATCGTCGCCGAGTTCGCCTCCCTGGCCGATGCCCAGACCTGGGCCAAGGCTGATCCTTATGTCGCGGCCGGCGTTTACGCCGATGTCGTGATCAAGCCGTTCAAGCAAGTCCTGCCGTGACCCATGCTGCGCCGGACACATTGTGTTCGGCGCGCTGCTAATTGCTCATTATTCTCGGTAACCGGCCGACAACAATCTGAATATTCGTGTGGAATCAGGAGTTCCGATGCGCTTACGTCAGTTGTGTCTGTTGGCAGTGTTAACGATCGGGGCTACGGCCCATGCTGAAGAAACCTCGAACACCGGCAGTTCCACGCCGCTGTCCTTGAGTGCCGGCAGCCAGATCAGCGAGTTGCAGCAACGTTTGAAAGAAAGCGAACGCCAGCGTGAAGAACTGAACAAGGAACTGCAAAACGCGGATGCTGCCCGCGAAAGCGCTCAATTGAGTCGCCTTCGTCAAGAGAACCAAAAGCTGACCCAGCAACTCAAAGATTCACAGGGCGGGGCCTTGACCCAATGGCTGACCGAGCAACAGCAATGGTTTGTCACCGGCGGGGCCGTCGCACTGATCGCCTTGCTGTGCGGGATCTTCGCCAGCGGTGGGCACCGTCGCCGTCGACAATGGCTAAATTGAGTGAGTCATGAGCGAGCTGTTACTGATAGATGATGACCAGGAGCTCTGTGAGCTGCTGACCAGTTGGTTGAGCCAGGAAGGCTTTCAGGTGCGTGCCTGTCACGACGGTTTGAGCGCGCGCAAGGCCTTGGCCGACAGCGCTCCGGCTGCCGTGGTGCTCGACGTGATGCTGCCCGACGGCAGCGGCCTGGAGCTGCTCAAGCAATTGCGCAACGATCATCCGGAATTGCCGGTGCTGATGCTTTCGGCCCGGGGCGAACCGTTGGACCGCATCCTCGGCCTGGAACTGGGCGCCGACGATTACCTCGCCAAACCCTGCGACCCACGGGAACTGACCGCCCGCCTGCGCGCCGTATTGCGCCGCAGCCATCCGGCAGCCGTGTCCAGCCAGCTTGAGCTGGGCGACCTGTGCTTCAGCCCGGTGCGCGGCGTGGTCAGTATCGATGAGCAGGAATTCACCCTCACCGTCTCCGAAAGCCGCCTGCTGGAAGCTTTGCTGCGCCAGCCCGGCGAGCCGCTGGACAAGCAGGAACTGGCGCAGATCGCCCTGGGCCGCAAGCTGACCCTGTACGACCGCAGCCTGGACATGCACGTGAGCAACCTGCGCAAAAAGATCGGCCCGCACCCGGATGGCCGGCCACGGATCGTGGCGTTGCGCAGTCGTGGCTACTATTACAGCCTGTAAAGCATCCGATTTTGTGGCCATGCAAAAAGCCCAGCTGAAAGGCTGGGCTTTGTTATTCAAAACAGATTCAATGGGTTTTCATTGCATCGGTAGTGGCTTTAATTATTTCTTTCGCGGCCTCAACACTGATTGGCAAAGGTGCCTGGGAGTCATCCTGATCAGGCTTCGGCCTGTGATGGAAGTACCGCAGCAGAGCTATCAGAAGTAGAGTTGGTACGGTGGAAAGGGACACTATGATTGGAATATCGCCCGTACTGTGCGGGCGAACAGCGGTAAAAAAGTACCAAGTACCCGCAGAAATCCGAATATTCCCCAAGAAAACAAATCCAAGCAGCGATACGTAAAACAGCAAAATCAATGCGACAGTAACATTGGTAAGTCGCTTCTCCCACCTGAAGCGCCAGGACTCTCTCTTCAGATAGTCACTGATCAGACCAGGATTATCAGCCTCCCCTCCCGCCAAATCGTCGCTGGTATCGTTCATAGAAGCCCGATCGCCTTCAGTCTGAACTCCATTGCCGCCGTCGACACGCCAAAAGCACTCGCCAGTTTTGCAATATCAGTGACTCTCTGCTCAAGAACCATGTGCTTCACCAGTGCAGCAGGCATCAAGAGAGCAGCAGCAAATCGGTTAGCTGCAATCTCTTTAGGATCCCTAGATCTGGCACTGAATTGCTCGGAGGTGTCCCGAGGTGCGTCAAGATCACCATGCACATGGTGACCAATCTCGTGTGCAATGGTGAAACGCTGCCGTACCGGAGCATCGAGAAAATTGTAATTAATCAACGGCTTGCCATTTCGGAAAGAGTAGTGACCACTCTCCGATGGACGCCAACTCTCCCGCTCAAATGGCGTGAGAGCCTTTACTTCTATCCCCATCGACTCAGCGATAACTTTTGGATTGACCGGCAAGCTGCCACTCCAATGGGCGCGCAGGACGTCATCGGCAGTTCTGTACTCCATGCGTCCTCCTTTTACATAGCTGAAAACAATGGCTTTGCGAGCTAAAAATGAGGCCGGATTTTGCACAAGTCAAGTCTCCCCGTCAAATTATAGTTGACACAAATGAATCCACTTGATCCATATAAAACAGAGGCAGCACTGTTTTTTTATACAGCCATCCCAGCCGCATTGCCAACCCCTGCATACATACCGTAGCAATACAGCGGCAACTCCTCACACGCGCAGAATTGCACTGAGCCAGCAACGTTCATTACCACTCGAGACGGTGGCGATGCTCCAACAGTTTTGTCAGCTCGCATCAAAACCCTCTTTACCCAAGCTTTACGCTCCCCTGACCGCCGCTGACCTTGCTCTGGGTAATCTACTCACATCCGGACTCACCGGAATAGAGACAGGAGAATCACCATGCGCAAGACCCTTATCGCTTTGATGTTCGCCGCTGCCCTGCCAACCGTTGCCATGGCCGCAATGCCTGAAGGCCCAGGCCCGATGGGCGGTCCTGAAGGCCACATGATGGGCGGCCCGGGCCACGGCGGTGAACACGGTCCGCGTGGCAAAGGCGGCCCCTTCAGCCAGCTGGACCTGAGCAAGGAACAGCGCCAGCAGATCGGCAAGCTGATGGGCGACCAATGGCACGCTCGCAAAGACCTGACCAAAAAGTACCTGGACAAACTCCCGGCCGCCGACCAGAAAGCCATGCAGGATGAAATCGCCGCCGGCAAGCAGAAAACCCAGGCCGGTATCCGTGCCGTGCTCAAGCCTGACCAGCAGAAGCAGTTCGACGAGATCGTCAAGAAACAGGAACAGCGCCGCGCCGAGTGGAAGGAATTCCAGGCCTGGAAAGCGCAACAGCCGCAAAAAGCGCAATAATGCCCCCGCGTTAACGCTCCCAGCCCAGTGGCCCCCGCCACTGGGCTTTTCCTGTTTGAGGGTTTCCTGTGCGTTCATTGTTCTGGCGCATCCTGGCCAGCTTCTGGCTGGCCATCGCCTTGGTTGCCGGGTTGTCGATCCTGCTTGGGCATATGCTCAATCAAGATGCCTGGATTCTCAGCCGTCACCCCGGCCTTAAAAACCTCGCCGAAGAGTGGACCCAACTCTACGAAACCCAGGGCGAAGACGCCGCCCAGGAATTGCTGCAACAGCGCAAGCGCCAGTACCACCTCGACGTGCAGGTGCTGAACGAAAGCGGCGAGCCCGTGGTGCGTGGCACGTTCCCACGCCGCGCCGCCGCCTTTGAAGCACGGCAAAACGACAGCAAGGAAGGCCACCTGCCCTGGCGCCGCCTGACCGCCGAATACACCAGCGAAAAAACCGGCGACACGTACTTGCTGATCTACCGCATCGCCCACCCGGAACTCGACGAATGGCACCGCAGCAGCCTCACGTGGCCATTGAGCGCCCTGGCGATTGCCCTGGTGGTGCTGACCCTGTTCAGCCTGTTCGTCACTTTATCCATCACCCGCCCGCTGAGCCGCCTGCGCGGTGCGGTGCATGACCTTGGCCAGGCCACCTACCAGCAAAACAGCCTGGCGCGCCTGGCCAACCGCCGTGATGAGTTCGGCGTACTCGCCACCGACTTCAACCGCATGGGCGCACGCCTGCAAAGCCTGATCGGCAGTCAGCGCCAATTACTGCGCGACGTGTCCCACGAACTGCGCTCGCCCCTGGCGCGCCTGCGGATCGCCCTGGCCCTGGCCGAACGCGCCGGCCCCGAAGAGCGGGAAAAACTCTGGCCTCGCCTGACCCGCGAATGCGACCGCCTGGAAGCCTTGATCAGCGAAATCCTGGTATTGGCCCGCGTCGATGCCGATAACGCCAGCGCCGAGGACGTCGACCTCAATCCCCTGCTCAAGTCCCTGCAAAAAGACGCCCAGCTCAGCGGGCCCGACCAGGTGGTGCAACTGATCAGCGAACACGACCTGCACCTCAAGGGCTGGCCGACCATGATCGAACGCGCCGTCGATAACCTGCTGCGCAATGCCCAACGGTTCAACCCGCCAGGCGAGGCCATCGAATTGCGGGCGCAGCGCCACGGCGAACGCATCCTGATCAGCGTGCGCGACCACGGCCCCGGTGTGGACGCCGAGCACCTCAGCCAACTGGGCGAGCCGTTCTACCGTGCGCCCGGCCAGACCGCCCAAGGCCACGGCCTGGGCCTGGCGATTGCGCGGCGTGCAGCCGAGCGCCATGGCGGCAGCCTGATCCTGGCCAATCATCCCGGCGGTGGCTTTATCGCCAGCATCGACCTGCCGTTGGAACCTGGGGTTGTCATACCGGTGTGATGTTCTTTTATAGTGGCCCTTCTCTTACGGAGGGCCTTTGATGACTGACCTGCTGACTCCCATCCAAGCCGCACTCGATCTGCCCCACACACCGCTGACCCTGACCGAGGCTGGCGCCCTGCCTTCGACCTTCGCCGTTACCGAACTGGCCAGTACCAGCGTCGGCGCGGCCGGACAGGCCGTCGCCCGGTTGATCCAGCAACAGACCGGGCGCTTGCCCAGCGTGAGTGTCGACCGACGCCTCGCGTCGTTTTGGTTCTCTTCCTCGATTCGCCCGCTGGGCTGGCAAGTGCCGCCACTGTGGGACGCGGTGGCTGGCGACTACGCCAGCGCCGATGGCTGGATTCGCCTGCACACCAATGCGCCCCATCACCGTGCCGCCGCCGAACAGGTGCTGGGCAACGTCGTAGATCGCGCCGAGATGGCAGCCAAAGTCGCAGCGTGGAATGCCGCAGAGCTGGAACAGGCGATTGTCGATGCCGGTGGTTGCGCGGCGCAGATGCGCACGTGGCAGGCCTGGCAAATCCATCCGCAAGGGTTGGCGGTGAATGCTGAAGCGCTGATACAGCGCCAGACTTTCGACACCACCCGTGACACGCCCTGGCTCGGCTCAGTCGCCCGTCCGCTGGCCGGCATCAAGGTACTCGACCTGACCCGCGTACTGGCCGGCCCCGTGGCCAGCCGCTTTCTGGCGGGCCTGGGCGCCAATGTATTGCGAATCGACTCGCCCACCTGGAACGAGCCCGGCGTGGTGCCGGAAATGACCCTCGGCAAACGCTGCGCCCGACTGAACCTCAAAAACCCCGAAGACCGGCAGATTTTCGAAAGCCTGCTCAAGGACGCCGACATCCTGTTCCACGGTTACCGCGCCGATGCCCTGGAACAATTGGGCTACCCCCCCAGCGCGCTGCAAACCCTCGCCCCCGGCTTGATCGACGTGAGCCTCAACGCCTACGGCTGGAGCGGCCCGTGGCGCAACCGCCGAGGGTTCGACAGCCTGGTGCAGATGAGCAGCGGTATCGCCGACGCGGGCATGGCCTGGAAACAATCGGATAAACCAGTGCCGCTGCCGTTGCAGGCACTGGATCACGCCACCGGGTATTTGATGGCGGCCAGCGCCATCCGGGCCTTGAGCGAGCGCTTGGAATCCGGCCGTGGTGGGTCGGCGCGGTTGTCCTTGGCGCGCACGGCAAGGTTGTTGGTGGAAGCAGGACACGTGCCGGAGCAACCCGCGTTGCGGGCCGAAGAGCCGGGTGATCAAGGCCTGGTCGTGGAACAGACCGCCTGGGGCCAGGCCCACCGGTTACTCCCCCCGCTGACCATCAGCGGTACGCCATTGCAGTGGGATTTGCCGGCCGGGGAATTAGGCTCGCACCGAGCACAGTGGTGATCTGGCGGCCGCTGTCGGGGGCAAGTCGAATCGTCGCACCGCCCCTCCCACATTTTTAACTGTGCACACCGTCAATTGTGGGAGGGAGCTTGCTCCCGATGAGGCCAGTACAGACAACCCATTCATAACGAAAGAACCCCGCTGTACAACCCATAAGCGGCCAGCCCGGCACCGGCGATCACGCAACTGAAAATGCCTTTCTCCATGTGAGTAAATAACGGCAGCCCCCGCTCACGCTTGGCCAGGGCAAACAGGATCACGCCCGGCGCATAGAGTAGCGCCGACAGCAGCAAATACTTCAAGCCCCCGGCGTAGAGCAGCCATACCGCGTAACCCAGAGCAATCACGCCCACCAGCAGATCCTTGAATCGCTGACGCTGGGCACCTTCATAGGTTTCGCCGCGCCCGCTCAACAGCACCGCATAGGCCGCCGACCACAGGTACGGCACCAGGATCATCGATGAGGCCAGGTAAATGAGGGTGGTGTAGGTGCTGTGGGAAAACAGCGTGATTACCAGGAAGATCTGGATCATCACATTGGTCAGCCACAGCGCATTGACCGGCACCTGGTTGGCGTTTTCCTTTTTCAGAAAGGCCGGCATGGTGTTGTCATGGGCAGTGGCGTAGAGGATTTCCGCGCAGAGCAGCGCCCAGGACAGCAACGCGCCCAACAACGACACCGCCAGGCCCAGGCTGATCAGCATCGCGCCCCAAGGGCCGACGATATGCTCCAGTACCCCCGCCAACGAGGGGTTTTGCAGGCCAGCCAGTTCCGGCTGGCTCATGATCCCGAGGGACAGCACATTGACCAGCACCAGCAGCGCCAGCACGCCCAGAAAGCCGATGACCGTGGCCCGGCCGACGTCCGAGCGTTTCTCGGCCCGCGCCGAATAGACGCTGGCGCCTTCGATGCCGATAAACACAAACACCGTGACCAGCATCATGTTGCGCACCTGGTCCACCACGCTGCCAAGCTGCGGGTTGCCCAGGCCCCAGATATCGCGGCGAAAGATATCGGCCTTGAACGCCACCGCCGCGATCACAATAAACATCAGCAACGGCACGATCTTCGCCACGGTGGTGATCTGGTTGATAAACGCCGCCTCCTTGATCCCGCGCATCACCAGAAAATGCACGGCCCACAGCAGCACCGAGGCACAGCCGATGGCCACCGGCGTATTGCCCTGGCCGAACACCGGAAAAAAGTAGCCAAGGGTGCTGAACAGCAACACGAAGTAACCGACGTTGCCCATCCACGCGCTGATCCAATAACCCCAGGCCGACGAGAACCCCATGTAATCGCCAAAACCGGCCTTGGCGTAGGCATACACCCCGGAATCCAACTCGGGTTTGCGATTGGCCAGGGTCTGGAACACAAACGCCAAGGTGAGCATGCCGACGGCAGTGATTGCCCAGCCGATCAGTACGGCACCGACCTCGGCGCGGGCGGCCATGTTTTGCGGCAGGGAGAAGATCCCGCCACCAATCATCGAACCGACCACCAGGGCGATCAGGGCGCTGAGTCGAAGTTTCTGGGCCGGTTGGGACATGAACGCTCCTGGAGACTTAACAGTTATAGCGGACCACCGTGCACTCAACTAATTAACTCAGCGAGTGTAGCGTTTATTAGAGACGGCGATAAAACTGGCACACTCATAACCTAATGGCATGTCAACTCAACGGCATTCAGGCTTATTTAGATTTTAAATACTGCATTACCTTTAACCTTTATAGCCAATACGTGAAGCCCAGCTGAAAAAGTTTGCACATCCGCAAAAACGGTCTAGCTTCAAACGTCCATAGCCCTGGCTAAATAATTAATTCCAATGGCGTAACCGCTCTGCGCAGCGTGTTTCCGAGGATTCTTATCGCCCACGAGTTTCCACCCTAAGTCATTAATTCACAATGGAATGTGCCAATGAAGTGATCTGAGTCAGCTGTTTGATTAGCACACGGAATTATTCTGTGGTCTCTCTTCTCCTGCATTGGAGTTATGCGATGTCTGAATCTCCCGGAAAACTTCGATTAGGCGCCTTGGTTGCACTTGTTGTGGGTTCGATGATTGGTGGCGGGATCTTCTCCCTGCCGCAAAACATGGCCGCCAGCGCCGATGTCGGTGCGGTATTGATCGGTTGGGTGATTACCGCCATTGGCATGTTGACCCTCGCGTTCGTATTCCAGACCCTGGCCAACCGCAAGCCCAACCTCGATGGCGGCGTCTACGCCTACGCCAAGGCCGGTTTTGGCGACTACATGGGTTTCTCGTCGGCCTGGGGTTACTGGATCAGTGCGTGGCTGGGCAACGTCGGCTACTTCGTGTTGCTGTTCAGCACCCTCGGTTACTTCTTCCCGATCTTTGGCGAAGGCAACACTCCCGCAGCTGTGATTGGCGCGTCGGTATTGCTGTGGGCCGTGCATTTTTTGGTGCTGCGCGGGATTAAGGAAGCGGCGTTCATCAACCTGGTGACCACCGTCGCCAAGGTCGTGCCGCTGGTGTTGTTCGTGTTGATCGCGCTGTTTGCATTCAAGCTGGAGATCTTTACCGCTGACATCTGGGGCGTGAAAAACCCTGACCTGGGCAGTGTGATGAACCAGGTGCGCAACATGATGCTGGTCACCGTGTGGGTGTTCATCGGCATCGAAGGCGCGAGCATCTTCTCGTCCCGTGCGGAAAAACGCTCCGACGTGGGCAAGGCCACTGTGATCGGCTTTATCACCGTGCTGCTGTTTTTGATGCTGGTGAACGTGTTGTCCCTCGGCATCATGACCCAACCGGAATTGGCCAAGTTGCAGAACCCGTCGATGGCTGCGGTGCTGGAGCATGTGGTCGGCCATTGGGGCGCGGTGCTGATCAGCGTCGGCTTGATCATCTCGTTGCTGGGGGCGTTGCTGTCGTGGGTGCTGCTGTGTGCGGAGATCATGTTCGCCGCCGCCAAGGACCACACCATGCCGGAGTTCCTGCGCAAGGAGAACGCCAACCACGTGCCGGTCAATGCGCTGTGGCTGACCAACGCCATGGTGCAACTGTTCCTGATCATCACCCTGTTTTCCGCCAGCACTTACCTGTCGCTGATCTACCTCGCCACCTCGATGATCCTGGTGCCCTACCTGTGGTCGGCGGCCTACGCGCTGCTGCTGGCGGTGCGCGGCGAGACCTACGAAAACGCCCTTAAAGAGCGCAGGAAAGACCTGTTCATCGGCGCCGTCGCGCTGATCTACGCGGTGTGGCTGCTCTATGCCGGCGGCACCAAATACCTGCTGCTCTCCGCCCTGCTCTACGCCCCCGGCGCGATTCTGTTCGCCAAGGCCAAACGTGAGCTGGGCAAACCGATTTTCACCAACGTCGAGAAGCTGATTTTCGCCGCAGTCGTGATTGGCGCCCTGGTGGCTGCCTATGGCCTCTACGACGGCTTCCTGACTCTGTAACTGTTGACCCTTGGAGGATCTGTAATGACCACGGAAAAAGTGAAGTACGGCGTACATTCCGAAGCCGGCAAACTGCGCAAAGTCATGGTGTGCTCCCCAGGCTTGGCCCACCAGCGGCTGACCCCCAACAACTGCGATGAACTGCTGTTCGATGATGTGCTGTGGGTGGCCCAGGCCAAGCGCGACCATTTCGACTTCGTGACCAAGATGCGTGAGCGGGATATTGATGTGCTGGAAATGCACAACCTGCTGACCGACATCGTTGCGAACCCTGAAGCCCTGGACTGGATCCTGGCGCGCAAAATCACCTCCAACACAGTAGGCCTGGGCCTGGTCGATGAAGTCAGCTCCTGGCTGCGCAGCCTGGAGCCGCGCAAGACTGCCGAATTCCTGATCGGTGGTGTATCGGCCGACGACCTGCCGAGCAGCTTCGGTGGCAAGACCATCGAGATGTTCCGCGATTTCCTCGGGCATGCCAGTTTCATTCTGCCGCCGTTGCCCAACACTCAGTTCACCCGCGACACCACCTGCTGGATCTACGGCGGCGTGACGCTCAACCCGATGTACTGGCCGGCGCGTCGCCAGGAAACCCTGCTGGCCAGCGCCATTTACAAATTCCACCCTGAATTCACCAACGCCGACTTCCAGATCTGGTACGGCGACCCCGACCAGGAACACGGTGCCGCTACGCTCGAAGGCGGCGACGTGATGCCGATTGGCAATGGCGTGGTGCTGATTGGCATGGGCGAGCGCTCGTCCCACCAAGCCATCGGCCAGTTGGCGCGCAACCTGTTCAAAAACAAAGCCGTGGAACGGGTGATCGTCGCCGGCCTGCCCAAATCCCGCGCGGCGATGCACCTGGACACCGTGTTCAGCTTCTGCGACCGCGACCTGGTCACCGTCTTCCCCGAAGTGGTCAACCAGATCGTCCCCTTCACCCTGCGCCCTGACGAAAGCAAGCCGCACGGTATCGATATCCAACGGGAGAAAACCAACTTCCTCGAAACGGTGGCCGCCGCCCTCAACCTCAAGGCACTGCGCGTGGTGGAAACCGGTGGCAACGCCTTCGCCGCCGAACGCGAGCAGTGGGACGACGGCAACAACGTGGTGGCCGTGGAGCCCGGCGTGGTGATCGGCTACGACCGCAACACCTACACCAACACCCTGCTGCGCAAGGCCGGGGTGGAAGTCATCACCATCAGCGCCGGCGAACTCGGCCGCGGCCGTGGCGGCGGTCACTGCATGACCTGCCCAATCATCCGCGACCCTATCGACTATTAAGGAGAACTCTCATGGCTTTCAACATGCGCAACCGCAGCCTGCTGTCGCTGATGCACCACACCACCCGCGAGCTGCACTACCTGCTGGACCTGTCCCGCGACCTCAAACGCGCCAAATACACCGGCACCGAGCGTCCGCACCTGAAGGGCAAGAACATCGCGCTGATCTTCGAAAAAACCTCGACCCGCACCCGCTGCGCCTTCGAAGTGGCGGCCCATGACCAGGGCGCCCACGTCACCTATATCGACCCGGTGTCGTCGCAGATCGGCCACAAAGAAAGCATGAAAGACACCGCCCGCGTGCTCGGTCGGATGTTCGATGCCATTGAATACCGTGGCTTCGAGCAGGAAATCGTCGAAGAGCTGGCCAAGTTCGCCGGCGTGCCGGTGTTCAACGGCCTGACCGCCGAATTCCACCCGACGCAAATGATCGCCGACACCCTGACCATGCGTGAACACAGCGACAAGCCGCTGCATGACATCAGCTACGCCTACCTGGGCGACGCCCGCTACAACATGGGTAACTCGCTGCTGATGATCGGCGCCAAGCTCGGCATGGACGTGCGCATCGGCGCACCGAAAGCCCTGTGGCCCCATGAAGATTTCATCAAGCAATGCCAGGCATTTGCCGAGGAAAGCGGCGCACGCATCACCATCACCGAAGACCCGAAAGAAGCCGTGAAGGGCGTGGACTTCATCCACACCGACATCTGGGTGTCCATGGGCGAGCCGGTGGAGGCATGGGACGAGCGCATCGAGCAACTGCTGCCGTACCAGGTCAACGCCAAGATGATGAAAGCCTCGGGCAACCCTCGGGTGAAGTTCATGCACTGCCTGCCGGCGTTCCACAACAGCGAAACCAAGGTGGGCAAGGACATCGCCGCGCGGTATCCGAACCTGGCCAATGGCGTGGAAGTGACTGAAGAGGTGTTTGAGTCGCCGGCCAACATTGCCTTTGAGCAAGCGGAAAACCGCATGCATACCATCAAGGCGATCCTGGTGTCGGCGTTGGCGGATATCTAACTCTCACTGTCGGAACACAATAAAAATGTGGGAGGAGGCTTGCCCCCTCCCACACTTTGCCTTGTGTCCACAAAGCTGAATTCTAGAAGGATCGTATTATGCGCATCGTCGTAGCCCTGGGCGGCAACGCCCTCCTGCGCCGTGGTGAACCCATGACGGCGGACAACCAACGCGCCAACATCCGCATCGCCACCGAACAGATCGCCAGGATCCACCCCGGCAACGAGCTGGTGATCGCCCACGGCAATGGCCCGCAAGTCGGCCTGCTGTCGTTGCAGGCGGCGGCCTACACCAGCGTTTCGCCTTACCCGCTGGACGTGCTCGGCGCCGAGACCGAAGGCATGATCGGCTACATCATCGAACAGGAACTGGGCAACCTGCTGGACTTTGAAGTGCCCTTCGCCACCCTGCTCACCCAAGTGGAAGTGGACGCCAAGGACCCGGCCTTCCAGAACCCCACCAAGCCCATCGGCCCGGTGTATTCCAAAGCCGAAGCGGAAAAACTCGCCGCCGAAAAAGGCTGGGCCATCGCCCCGGACGGCGATAAATACCGCCGTGTCGTCGCCAGCCCACGCCCCAAACGCATCTTTGAAATCCGCCCGATCAAGTGGTTGCTGGAAAAAAGCGCCATCGTCATTTGTGCCGGCGGTGGCGGCATCCCGACGATGTATGGCGAAGACGGCAAACTGCGCGGCATCGAAGCCGTCATCGACAAAGACCTGTGCTCGTCGCTATTGGCCTCGCAACTGGACGCCGATTTGCTGGTGATCGCCACCGACGTCAATGCTGCCTTTATCGACTTCGGCAAGCCGACCCAGAAGGCCATCGGCCAGGCCCACCCCGATGACATGGAAAAACTCGGCTTTGCCGCCGGCTCCATGGGACCCAAGGTACAAGCCGCCTGCGAGTTCGCCCGCCAGACTGGCAAAACCGCGGTCATCGGTTCACTCTCGGACATCGAAGCCATCGTCCAGGGCAGCGCCGGCACCCGCATCAGCACGGCAACACCTGGCATCACCTATCAGTGAAGTAGAGGAGATACGCCTATGGCCACCTTTGAACCCGGTCACTTGCACGTTGAACGGCATGCGCTCAACAAGGACGACTACAGCTACAACCTGTGTATCGACTACGAAGTCAGCCAGGATCCAAAGGAAGGCAAGGGAATGCTCTTCAAAATGCACGGCTCGGTACAGGGCAAGGACCTCAAGGAAGAGTTCTTCTTGCCCAAGGACCAGGCGTTCGACTTTGCCCGGCATGCGATGAACATCGCGCAGAAGTACGGGATGCCAAAGATCGCCGTGTTGAATGGTTCGATGCACAAGCAGTACGACCAGATGTTCGAGGATGTGCGGCATCAGCTGGATGTGAAATCAGGCGACCCGATCAAGCCTGAACACCTGGAATAACGCACCGCAACTGACACGACACTGCCAATGTGGGAGGGGGCAAGCCCCCTCCCACATTTTGATCTCCATTATTTGTCAGATTTCACCTGCGCCCCTCGCCAAGGCATACTTGCGCCCTCGCACCTCAGAATCGTCAGCCACTGCATGCGTATCCACGTCAGCTTCATCGACCGCGTCGGCATCACCCAGGAAGTCCTGGCCCTGCTCGGTGGGCGCAATCTCAATCTGGATGCGGTGGAGATGGTGCCGCCCAACGTCTATATCGACGCGCCGACCCTCAGCGCCGAGGTGCTTGAGGAACTGCGCGATGCGCTGTTCAGCGTGCACGGCGTGCAGGCGGTGACGGTGGTGGACATCCTTCCCGGCCAACGTCGCCACCTGCAACTCGATGCCCTGCTCGCCGCCATGACGGACCCGGTGCTGGCGCTGGACAGCGCGGGCAAGGTCCTGCTGGCCAACCCGGCGCTGATTGCCCTGTATGGGCGGGAACCCGCCGGGGAAAGCATCGCAGAGCTGTTCAACGACCCGGCGCTGCTCGATACCTTGTTGGAAAACGGCTTTCGCCTGCCCCTGCGCGAGATCAGTGTCAACGGCCAGACCTTGCTGCTGGACGCCACGCCGATCACCGATGCCGGCGCCCTGCTTACCCTGTACCAACCCAACCGCATTGGCGAGCAACTGTCGGCGCTGCACCACGACCATGCCGAAGGCTTTGATGCGCTGCTGGGCGAATCGCCAGTGATCCGAACGCTCAAGGCGCGGGCGCAACGGGTCGCGGCGTTGGATGCACCGCTGCTGATCCAGGGCGAAACCGGTACCGGCAAAGAGCTGGTGGCCCGCGCCTGCCACGCCATCAGCACGCGACACAGTGCACCGTTTCTGGCGCTGAACTGCGCGGCGCTGCCGGAGAACCTCGCCGAAAGTGAGTTGTTCGGTTATGCACCTGGCGCCTTTACCGGTGCGCAACGAGGTGGCAAACCCGGTTTGATGGAACTGGCCAACCAGGGCACGGTGTTCCTCGATGAAATCGGCGAGATGTCGCCGTATTTGCAAGCCAAACTGCTGCGTTTTTTGAACGACGGCAGCTTTCGTCGGGTCGGCGGTGACCGTGAAGTGAAGGTCAATGTGCGCATTCTCAGTGCCACTCACCGCGATTTGGAAAAGATGGTCAGCGAAGGCACCTTCCGCGAAGACCTGTTCTACCGTCTCAATGTACTCAACGTCGAAGTACCGCCCCTGCGCGAACGCGGCCAGGACATCCTGCTGCTGGCGCGTTACTTCATGCAGCAGGCCTGCGCGCAGATCCAGCGCCCGGTCTGCCGCCTGGCGCCAGGCACCTATCCGGCACTGTTGGGCAACCGCTGGCCGGGCAATGTGCGCCAGTTGCAGAACGTGATCTTCCGCGCCGCCGCCATCTGCGAAAGCAGCCTGGTCGACATCGGCGACCTGGACATCGCCGGTACCTCCGTGGCGCGCCAGAGCGACGGTGAAATCGATAGCCTGGAACAGGCCGTGGAAGACTTTGAACGCGGCCTGCTGGAAAAGCTCTACACCAGCTATCCGTCGACCCGACAACTGGCCAGCCGCCTGCAAACCTCCCATACGGCCATTGCCCATCGACTGCGCAAGTACGGCATCCCCAACAAGCCCTGACCCAATTTAAAACCCATTCCAGGTTTTGGTCTGAGAACGACATCCGCTGTCCTGAAATCGCTACAGCGTAACGATATCGCTACAACCCTGTTTTTTGCGCGCCATGCAAGGCGTTGATCCACATAGGCTTTTTTTAACGCGCCGGGCTGTATCGAATTCGCTACAGCTTCTATGCATAACCTCATAACCAATTTTATCAAGTTATTGATTTATAAAGACTTAATAACATTGGCCGCGATCTTGCTAAGCAACTCATCATTATTCCAATCCCGTCCACCAGACGAATCTGGCCCTGAGGAGTTTCCATGAGCGAGTTGCGTTTCACTGAAGATCACGAATGGCTGCGCGCCGAAGCCGATGGCAGCGTCACCGTGGGTATCACCGCTTTTGCGCAGAACGCGCTGGGTGATGTGGTTTTCGTGCAACTGCCTGAGCTGCAGGCCTACGACAAGGGCGCTGAAGCCTCCACCGTGGAATCGGTTAAAGCGGCCAGCGGTGTGTACATGCCGTTGGACGGTGAAGTCCTCGAGGTCAACGACAAGCTCGATGGCAGCCCGGAACTGGTCAACGAAGACCCCATGGGCGAAGGCTGGTTCTTCCGCTTTAAACCGGCCGACGCCGAGGCTGTAGCTAAACTGTTGGATCAGGATGCGTATGACCGCCTGATCAAAGCCAACGCTGAAGCCTGAGGAGCGCGCCATGACTGTTAATTTGAGCACCGCCAACGAATTCATCGCCCGCCACATCGGCCCGCGCCAGGAAGATGAGCAGCAAATGCTCGCCAGCCTGGGCTTTGACTCCCTGGAAGCCTTGAGCGCCAGTGTGATCCCGGAAAGCATCAAGGGCACCAGCGTGCTCGGCCTGGAAGACGGCTTGAGCGAAGCCGAGGCACTGGCCAAGATCAAAGCCATCGCCAACCAGAACCAACTGTTCAAGACCTACATCGGCCAGGGCTACTACAACTGCCACACGCCGTCGCCGATCCTGCGCAACCTGTTGGAAAACCCGGCCTGGTACACCGCCTACACGCCGTACCAGCCGGAGATTTCCCAAGGCCGCCTGGAGGCGCTGCTGAACTTCCAGACCCTGATCAGCGACCTCACCGGCCTGCCGATCGCCAACGCATCCTTGCTCGACGAAGCCACCGCCGCCGCCGAAGCCATGACCTTCTGCAAGCGCCTGAGCAAGAACAAAGGCAGCAACGCCTTCTTCGCCTCCGTGCACAGCCACCCGCAGACCCTCGACGTGCTGCGCACCCGCGCCGAGCCGCTGGGTATCGAGGTGGTAGTCGGCGACGAGCGTGAACTGACCGACGTCAGCCCGTTCTTCGGCGCCCTGCTGCAATACCCGGCGAGCAACGGTGATGTGTTCGACTACCGCGCATTGACCGAACGCTTCCACGCCGCCCATGCATTGGTGGCCGTGGCTGCCGACCTGCTGGCCCTGACCCTGCTGACCCCGCCGGGTGAGTTCGGCGCTGACGTGGCCATCGGCAGCGCGCAACGCTTCGGTGTGCCGCTGGGTTTTGGTGGCCCGCACGCGGCGTATTTCTCCACCAAGGATGCGTTCAAGCGCGATATGCCGGGCCGTTTGGTCGGTGTGTCCGTGGACCGTTTCGGCAAGCCCGCCCTGCGCCTGGCCATGCAGACCCGCGAGCAACATATCCGCCGTGAGAAAGCCACCAGCAACATCTGCACCGCCCAAGTGCTGCTGGCCAACATCGCCAGCATGTACGCCGTGTACCACGGGCCTGAAGGCCTGACCCAGATTGCCCAGCGCATTCACCAGTTGACCGCGATCCTGGCCAAGGGCTTGACCGCCCTGGGCTTGAAGGTCGAGCAGGAAAACTTCTTCGACACCCTCACACTCCACACCGGCGCCCACACCGCTGCCCTGCACGATAAGGCCCGCGCCCAGCGCATCAACCTGCGTGTGGTGGATGCCGAGCGTGTCGGCCTGTCGGTGGATGAAACCACCACCCAAGCCGATATTGAAACCCTGTGGTCGATCTTTGCCGACGGCAAGGCCCTGCCCGCCTTCGCCGCCACTGAGGGCACCCTGCCAGCCGCCCTGCTGCGCCAGTCGCCGATTCTCAGCCACCCGGTATTCAACCGCTACCACTCGGAAACCGAGTTGATGCGCTACCTGCGCAAGCTGGCGGATAAAGACCTGGCCCTGGACCGCACCATGATCCCGCTGGGCTCGTGCACCATGAAGCTCAACGCCGCCAGCGAAATGATCCCGGTGACCTGGGCCGAGTTCGGTGCCCTGCATCCGTTCGCCCCCGCCGCACAAAGCGCCGGCTACCTGCAACTGACCTCCGACCTGGAAGCCATGCTCTGCGCGGCCACCGGTTATGACGCGATCTCGCTGCAGCCGAACGCCGGCTCCCAAGGTGAGTACGCTGGCCTGCTGGCCATCCGTGCCTATCACCAGAGCCGTGGCGAAGAACGCCGCGACATCTGCCTGATCCCATCGTCGGCCCACGGCACCAACCCGGCGACCGCCAACATGGCCGGCATGCGCGTCGTCGTCACCGCCTGCGATGCCCGTGGCAACGTGGACATCGAAGACCTGCGCGCCAAAGCCATCGAGCACCGCGAGCACCTCGCCGCGCTGATGATCACCTACCCGTCCACCCACGGCGTGTTCGAGGAAGGCATCCGCGAAATCTGCGGCGTCATCCACGACAACGGCGGCCAGGTGTACATCGACGGCGCCAACATGAACGCCATGGTCGGCCTGTGCGCACCGGGCAAGTTCGGCGGCGACGTGTCCCACCTGAACCTGCACAAGACGTTCTGCATTCCCCACGGCGGTGGCGGCCCGGGCGTTGGCCCGATTGGTGTCAAATCCCACCTCACGCCATTCCTGCCAGGCCACGCGGCCATGGCACGCAAGGAAGGCGCGGTCTGCGCGGCACCGTTCGGCAGCGCGAGCATTCTGCCGATCACCTGGATGTACATCAGCATGATGGGCGGCGCGGGCCTCAAGCGCGCTTCGCAGTTGGCGATCCTGAATGCCAACTACATCTCCCGTCGCCTGGAAGAGCACTACCCCGTGCTCTACACCGGCAGCAACGGCCTGGTGGCACACGAATGCATCCTCGACCTGCGCCCACTCAAGGACAGCAGCGGCATCAGTGTGGATGACGTGGCCAAGCGGCTGATCGACTTTGGCTTCCACGCACCGACCATGTCGTTCCCGGTGGCTGGCACCTTGATGATCGAGCCGACCGAAAGTGAATCCAAGGAAGAACTGGACCGCTTCTGCGACGCCATGATCGCCATCCGCGAAGAAATCCGCGCAGTGGAAAACGGCACGCTGGACAAGGACGACAACCCGCTGAAGAACGCACCGCACACCGCGGCGGAACTGGTGGGCGAATGGAGCCACCCATACAGCCGCGAACAGGCGGTGTACCCGGTTGCGTCGTTGATCGAAGGCAAGTACTGGCCTCCGGTTGGCCGGGTCGACAACGTGTTTGGCGACCGCAACCTGGTGTGTGCGTGCCCGTCAATCGAGAGCTACGCATAATCTGAGGACGCACTCAGTCAAAATGTGGGAGGGGGCTTGCCCCCGATGAGGGCGTGTCAGTCACCAGACCTATCAACTGACACACCGCTATCGGGGGCAAGCCCCCTCCCACACTTAAACCGAGTACATCCGATCAATAATAAGAAACCGGAGAACAACTCATGTCTTTAAGCGTGTTCGACCTGTTCAAGATTGGCATCGGCCCCTCCAGTTCCCACACCGTCGGCCCGATGCGCGCCGCCGCCCGATTCGTCGAAGGCCTCAAGCGCGACAACCTGCTGACCACCACCTGCAGCATCAAGGTGGAACTTTATGGTTCCCTCGGCGCCACCGGCAAAGGCCACGGCAGCGACAAAGCCGTGCTGCTGGGCCTCGAAGGCGAACACCCGGACACCGTAAACACGGAAACCGTGGCCACCCGCCTGGCGCAGATGCGCAAGGACGGCCGCCTGAACCTGCTCGGCGAACACAGCATTGCGTTCAACGAGAAAGAACACCTGGCGATGATTCGCAAACCCCTCGCCTACCACCCCAACGGCATGATTTTCCGTGCCTTCGACGCCGCCAACATCCAGATCCGCAGCCGCGAGTACTACTCGGTGGGCGGCGGTTTTGTGGTGGATGAAGACGCCGCCGGCGCCGACCGGATTGTCGAAGATGCCACGCCGCTGACCTTCCCTTTCAAGCACGCCAAGGACTTGCTCGGCCATTGCGCCACCTACGGCCTGTCCATCAGCCAGGTGATGCTGACCAATGAAAGTGCCTGGCGCCCGGAAGCCGAAACCCGCGCCGGCTTGCTGAAGATCTGGCAGGTGATGCAGGACTGCGTCGACGCGGGTTGTCGCAATGAAGGGATCCTGCCCGGCGGCTTGAAGGTAAAACGCCGCGCTGCCGCGTTGCATCGCCAACTGTGCAAGCATCCGGAATCGGCGCTGCGCGATCCTTTGTCGGTGCTCGATTGGGTCAACCTGTACGCACTGGCGGTCAACGAAGAAAACGCCAATGGCGGGCGCGTGGTCACGGCGCCCACCAACGGTGCGGCCGGGATCATTCCGGCGGTGCTGCATTACTACATGCGCTTTATCCCGGGCGCGAACGAAGACGGCGTGGTGCGTTTCCTGCTCACCGCCGCCGCCATCGGGATTTTGTACAAGGAAAATGCGTCGATCTCCGGGGCTGAAGTCGGTTGCCAGGGCGAAGTCGGCGTAGCGTGCTCCATGGCCGCAGGCGCTTTGTGCGAAGTGCTGGGCGGCAGCGTGTCCCAAGTGGAAAACGCTGCCGAGATCGGCATGGAACACAACCTCGGCCTGACCTGCGACCCGATTGGCGGATTGGTGCAGGTGCCGTGCATCGAGCGCAATGCCATGGGCTCGGTGAAAGCCATCAATGCTGTGCGCATGGCCTTGCGCGGCGACGGGCAACATTTCGTCTCGCTCGATAAGGTCATCCGCACCATGCGCCAGACCGGCGCCGATATGAAAAGCAAATACAAGGAAACCGCCCGTGGCGGTTTGGCGGTCAACATTATCGAGTGCTGACGCCCAAGGCGCGGCAGCACGTTTTTCAGGAGCTGAATATGTCCACCGAAACCCTGTTGAAAACCCCATTGCACGCCCTGCACATCGAATTGGGGGCGCGTATGGTGCCCTTCGCCGGCTATGACATGCCGGTGCAATACCCGTTGGGCGTGATGAAGGAACACCTGCACACCCGTGAACAGGCCGGGTTATTTGACGTGTCCCACATGGGCCAGATCCGCCTGACCGGCGCCAATGCTGCCAGGGCCCTGGAAACCCTGGTGCCGGTCGACATCATTGATCTGCCGGTGGGCATGCAGCGCTACGCGATGTTCACCAACGAGCAAGGTGGCATCCTCGACGACTTGATGGTCGCCAACCTGGGCAATGACGAACTGTTCCTGGTGGTCAACGCCGCCTGCAAGGACCAGGACCTGGCGCACCTGCGCAAACATATTGGCGATCAGTGCACCATCGAGCCGCTGTTCGAAGAACGCGCCCTGCTCGCCCTGCAAGGCCCGGCGGCAGTGAAGGTGCTGGCGCGCCTGGCGCCGGAAGTGACCAGGATGACCTTTATGCAGTTCGCCTCCCTGCGCCTGCTGGGCGTGGACTGCTACGTCAGCCGCTCCGGTTATACCGGTGAAGACGGCTTTGAAATCTCCGTGCCTGCCGCCAATGCCGAAAGCCTGGCACGCAGCCTGTTGGCCGAAAGCGAAGTGCAGGCCATCGGCCTGGGCGCCCGCGACTCCCTGCGCCTGGAAGCCGGGCTGTGCCTGTACGGCCATGACATGAACACCGAGACCACGCCGATTGAAGCCAGCCTGCTGTGGGCGATCTCCAAGGCCCGTCGCGCCGACGGCCCGCGTGCCGGCGGCTTCCCGGGCGCCGACCAGATCTTCACCCAGCAGCAGGCCGGCGTGAGCCGCAAGCGCGTCGGCCTGTTACCCCAGGAACGCACCCCGGTACGCGAAGGCGCCGAGATTGTCGATGCGCATGGCACTGTGATCGGTAGCGTCTGCAGCGGCGGCTTTGGCCCAAGCCTCGGCGGTCCGTTGGCCATGGGTTACCTGGACAGCGCGTTTATCGCACTGGATACCGAAGTCTCCGCGTTGGTGCGTGGGAAAAAGGTGCCACTTCGTGTAAGTAAAATGCCATTCGTGCCACAGCGTTACTACCGTGGTTGATTGACTGTTCCTATAAGTAACGCGGTTGCGTTAACGTGCACTAATCTGTAACGCAACCGCCATAAAACAGTGCATTCACGATAGACATTGTTAGAGGCAAACACCTATAACAAGTGAACAAATCTATCGAATAAGTCCGTTCCACATTATTCATCGAAGTGTCATGAGGCCGAGTAAAACCTGGGGTTTTTCGGGGCTTGTCTTTTCGCTGTTAGTTGGCGTAGAGTTTGCCCACTGTGTTTGCATGGGTCGCTTGGAACCTGGACCTGGGCAGTAGCTGAAGTAGTTGTGCTACAACCCGTTCGACGTCTCTTACTTTCCTGCAACCCAGCCCAGTACTCTTTCATGTGAAAGGGGCTGTCATTAATTTTTAGCGTCAAGGAAATAAGAAAATGGCTGATCGTCAGAGCGGTACCGTCAAGTGGTTTAACGACGAAAAAGGGTTTGGTTTTATCACTCCAGAAAGCGGTCCGGATCTGTTCGTGCATTTCCGCGCTATTCAGGGCAACGGTTTCAAGAGCCTTAAAGAAGGCCAGAAAGTAACGTTCGTTGCAGTGCAGGGCCAAAAAGGCATGCAGGCTGACGAAGTTCAAGCAGAAGGTTGATCCTTCCTGCGACAAAAAGCCCCTGACATCACATCAGGGGCTTTTTTATGGGCGCGATTCCGTAAAATGCGTTTTTTCCTCAGAGAGTCCTGCCATGTCCAAACCCCTGCTGAGCCCCCAAGGCGAATTCCCCGCCGTTGGCCTGGGCCGTCGCCTGGCAGCGATGTTCTATGACTTCCTGTTGTGCACCGCCCTGCTGATCGTCACGGCGTTTATCTACAAGCTGGTGTGGATGGCGTTCCTGGGCGAAGCCCGGATGCGTACCCTCACCGAGTCCGGCGCCCTGGATGGGGACCCGCTGCTGTCGACGATTCTGTTCTTTGTGCTGTTCGGCTTCTTCGCCAAGTTCTGGACCCATTCCGGGCAGACCCTGGGCATGCAGGTATGGGGCGTGCGTGTACAGAACGCCGACGGCTCGCGCATCAGCCTGTGGCAGGCGCTGTTGCGCTTTGTGGTGTCGATTGCGTCGTGGTTGTGCGTGGGGCTGGGGTTTATCTGGTCGGTGTTTGATAAGCGCAAACGCAGCTGGCATGACATTTATTCGGACACGCAGCTGGTGCGGATTCCGAAGCAGAAAAAGTAATCCCAGGAACACTGAAGATCCAAATGTGGGAGGGGGCTTGCCCCCGATGGCAGTGGTTCAGTCAATGCACCTGTGACTGTCACACCGCTATCGGGGGCAAGCCCCCTCCCACATTTTGACTGTATTCACAGCTGGCTCAGGCGTTGCCGGCCAGCTTCAGGCGCGCGGCCTGGGTAAAGTCCAGCATGCGCTTGAGCGGCCGCACGGCATGAGGAATCACCGAAGGCTCGACGAAGATCTCGTTACTGCCCTCTCGCAGGCACTGCAACGTGCGTTCCAGCGTGTTCATCGCCATCCACGGGCAATGCGCGCAACTGCGGCATGCGGCGCCGTTACCGGCCGTAGGCGCCTCGACGAAGACCTTGTCCGGGCACAGCTGCTGCATCTTGTAGAAGATGCCGCGGTCGGTGGCGACGATAAAGGTCTTGTTGGGCAAGCGCTGCGCTGCTGCGATCAGTTGGCTGGTAGAGCCCACGGCATCCGCCAGTTCGATCACCGCCGTCGGCGATTCCGGGTGCACCAGGATCGCAGCATCCGGGTACAGCGCCTTCATGTCCTCCAGTTGCTTGGACTTGAACTCTTCGTGGACGATGCACGCACCGTCCCACAGCAGCATGTCGGCACCGGTCTGGCGCTGGATGTACGTACCCAGATGCTTGTCCGGCCCCCAGATGATGGTCTCGCCGTTGTCCATCAGGCTTTCGACGATTTCCAGCGCGCAGCTGGAAGTCACCACCCAATCGGCCCGGGCTTTGACCGCCGCCGAAGTGTTGGCGTACACCACCACGGTGCGTTCGGGATGCTGGTCGCAGAAGGCCGAAAACTCATCCACCGGGCAACCAAGGTCCAGGGAGCACGTGGCTTCCAGGGTGGGCATGAGGATGCGTTTTTCGGGGGTGAGGATCTTGGCGGTCTCGCCCATGAAACGCACACCGGCAACCAATACGGTCTTGGCCGGGTGGGCGGCGCCGAAGCGGGCCATTTCCAGGGAATCGGAGACGCAGCCACCGGTTTCTTCGGCCAGGGCCTGGATCACCGGATCGCAATAGAAGTGGGCAACCAGCACCGCGTCCTGAGCTTTCAGCTCGGCGGCGATGGCGGCACGCAGGCTCGCCTCTTCATCGGCGCTAAGGGCCTTGGGCTGCTTGGCGTCGAGGTGGGCTTGAACCAGTAGGCGTTCAGATATCTGCGTCATGTTCGCAAGACCTGCAGGCGCAGTTGCGCGAAAGTCGAGTGTACCACCGGCTCTGGAGCCCTTCGGGCGCCGCCGGACGAAGTGATTGTGTTCATCAAGCACGGCTAAAAGTGAAGCTGCGCAAGGCTACAGAATATCGAATGGATTCAAAAGCCAAATCTGGCGTTGGCGCGTGCGATTGTCGGAGCAAAAACGGTAACTGCCGGCTCGCCAATGCCCGCACCGCTTCATAAGTTCCTGCGGCCTGTTGATTCAGGCCGTTTTGGAAGGGCGTTCAAACAGGCATTGGAACTCGGCGTCCTTGAGGCTGCTTTCGAACTGCTCAAGGCCGTTATAGATGCTTTGCAACCCTTCTATCCGGGCTTTCAGTTCCAGCTTTTTAGCGGCAATGGCCTGGCTGACCACATCCCAGGGCAACGCCTGCCCGCTGTGCGCCTGAATGATTGCCTGCATTTCCTTGAGTTTGAAGCCCAACTGCTGAGCGCATTTGATAAACGTCAGCAGCTCGACGCTTTGCTGGTTATAGACCCGATACTTACCTTCGCGCATGGGCGGCGGCAGCAAACCAATGCCTTCATAGTGGCGGATGGTCTTGACCGTCGTGCCCGACAACTGCGCGGCTTTGCCGATATACATGTAAAAGTCCTTTTTAAGGCACAACAAGAGGCGCGCACTTTGGCGCGCCGCATCTTCACACAGGTATACGGGGTCGGGAAACGAAGGCTTCAAAACAGGGTTAGCCCCCAGCGATTGCCCGGGCTTGCTTGAGCCAGGCCTCACGCTGGGCGGGAACGGAACCAAGCAACGGTCCGAACGTTAGGGTCTTCAACGGCTTGATACCACAGAACGCCAACGTGGTCTTGCGCACCTGGTGCAGGCCCGGCATGTGATAGACCCATTTGTAGTACCAAGGTGGAGTATCCATCGTGACCAGCAGATGAGCGGTGCGCCCCTTCAATAGCTTGTCGGGAAAGGCTTTGCCCTCGCGATACTTAAAGGCGAAACCAGAAAGAAAAGTCCGATCGAAAAAACCTTTCATCAGCGCCGGAATACCACCCCACCAGATGGGATACACAAACGCCAGGTGTTCAGCCCATGTGATATCGGCCTGGGCCTTGAGCAGATCGGGCTCCAACGGCTGAACCTGCTGGTAACCTTCGTGCAGCACGGGGTCGAAGCCAAGTGCATCCAGCCGCAACAGACGCACCTCATGCCCGGCCTGTGTGGCCGCCCTCATATAAGTGTCAGCCAGGGCGCCACAGAAACTGTCGTTTGAAGGATGCCCAAGAATCACCAGAACGCGCTTACTCATCATCACCTCATCCTGAAAGTAGAGCGTTCAGAATAGGGTGTGCCCGTAACGGGAGAGTCAACAGGGGGAGTTTGCCAAATGCAGGTATAACCGGATGCATTGCGCACCGGTGGGTAAGCCCCAAATCGCAGTCAAAAAAAAACCCGGAAATCCTCACTTGCGTGGGCCTTCCGGATTTTCTAAACCGCCAAAAATGGTGGGTCGTGTGGGATTCGAACCTACGACCAATTGGTTAAAAGCCAACTGCTCTACCAACTGAGCTAACGACCCGCTGTGTGGTGGCGCGTATAATACTGATTTCTAAGGATTATTCAACACCTTATTTGAAATAAATCAGAAATAACGCGTTGGGTCCGTAATTCCGGCCATTTTGAAGCCCTCGGCACGCAGTCGGCAGGCGTCGCATTTCCCACAAGCACGACCGCCTTCGTCTGCCTGATAGCAGGAAACAGTCAGCGCGTAATCGACGCCAAGTCCTACGCCAGCCTTCACGATATCGGCCTTGCTCATGTTTTGCAGCGGCGCCTGGATACGAAACCCCTGCCCTTCTACACCGGCCTTGGTCGCGAGGTTGGCCATGCGCTCGAACGATTCGACGAACTCCGGGCGGCAGTCCGGGTAACCGGAATAATCCAGCGCATTGACACCAATAAAGATGTCGCGGGCGTTCAGCACTTCGGCCCAGCCAAGGGCCAGGGACAGAAACACCGTGTTGCGTGCCGGTACGTAAGTGACGGGGATGCCTTCCGAGGGCGCCTCTGGCAGGTCGATGGTGCTGTCAGTCAAGGCTGAACCGCCCATGCCCCCGAGATTCAGGCCAACTACCTTGTGCTCCACCACGCCGAGGTCGCGGGCGACACGCGCAGCCGCGTTCAACTCAGCGCGGTGACGCTGGCCGTAGTCGAAGCTCATGGTGTAGCAGCTATAGCCTTGGGCTCGGACCATGGCCACCAACGTGGCGGAGTCGAGACCACCGGACAGCAGAATGACTGCACGCTTTTGATCCGTCATCTCAGCGCCCTGGCTCGTCGTTCCACAGGTATTTATGCAGCTGCAATTGCAGGCGTACGGGCAGGTTATCGGCAACCACCCAGTCCGCCAGATCCCGTGCGTTCAGGTCATGGTGGCTGGGGGAGAACAGCACTTCACCGGCACGGCGGTCGAGGCCGTACTGGATCAGCTTGGAGTTGGCCCAGTCGTAATCCTCGCGGGAACAGATAACGAACTTGACCTGATCGTTGGGCGTCAGCAGTTCGATGTTCTCGTAAAGGTTGCGGTGCGCTTCCTTGGAGCCTGGGGTCTTGAGGTCGACCACTCGGCTCACACGCGGGTCTACCGCGGAAATATCCAGGGCACCGCTGGTTTCCAGTGACACCTCGTAACCGGCGTCACACAACTGCTTGAGCAAAGGAATAGCGTTGGGCTGGGCCAGGGGCTCGCCGCCAGTCACACAGACGTAGCGCGGCCGGTAGCTGGCCACTTGCTCAAGAATGTCGTCAAGAGTACGCACGGTGCCGCCACTGAAGGCGTAGGCGCTGTCACAGTATTGGCAACGTAACGGGCAGCCGGTCAGGCGCACAAATACTGTGGGCAGGCCGGCGGTGCGCGTTTCACCCTGCAACGAGTAAAAAACTTCGGTGATGCGTAATGTGTCTTGCATAGTCGCCACGGGCGTAACAGCTAAACAGGCTGTCCGCCTCCGTCAGGCACTTCAAGAAACCCCGCCAACGCGTAGGCCCCAGGAAGCGGGTGTCATAAAAGGGCGTGGATTCTAACGAAAAAACCCGCGCCAGGCGCGGGTTTCTTCTAAACGGGCGGCATCGCTTACAAGCGTTGCAGATCCCGTTGGGCCAACTGTGCGGCAGAAGTGCCCGGGTATTGGGCAACAACCTGCTGCAGAATGCCTTTGACCTTGTCGGTATGACCCAGGCGGCGTTCTACGTCAGCGAGCTTGTACAGCGAGTCCGGCACCTTGGCGTGCTTGGGGTACAGTTGGCTGACCTTGGCAAATGCCTGGCCCGCCCCCTGCAGATCACCCTTTGCCAGGTTCACCTCACCCAACCAGTACTGGGCGTTGCCCGCGTACTGGCTGTTTGGGTAACGGCCCAGGAATGCGGTGAAGGCCTTGCTGGCCTTGTCGAAATCCTTGGCCTTGATCAGGTCGAAGGCTGCATCGTAATACAGTTTTTCCTTCGCCGGATCACCCGGTTCGCTGCTGGCTGCCGGGGCTTGGCTCGCGGCTGCGGCCCCCGCTGCTGCACCACCGGCAGCGGCGCTTGGCGCACCACCGGCAGAAGAATTATCAGGAGTAGCGGCAGGTGTAACACCGGCTCCTATACGTCGATCAAGATCCTGGTAACGCTCCAGGCCTTCCTGCTTCAGCTGACGCACTTCGTTCTGCAGAACTTCAATGGTGCCTTGTTGCTGCGCCAATTGATCCTGCATGCGTTGCAGCTGGTTGAACAGTTCGCCCTGTGCCGAGGGGGCGGACGTAGCCGCCCCCCCAGCATAGGCGCCGTTCGTGCCATAACCTGCCGGCGGATAGCTGCTCCCGCTATTGTTATAGCCAGAGTTGCTATCTTCCACAGGAACCGCAGCCCACACCGCTAG
>Ga0308161_1001243_pt1 | contig 31832 bp, 30 predicted proteins | sample PhyFR2_FD_201034 | JGI IMG/M metagenome (GOLD analysis project Ga0308161, IMG submission 201034) | Phyllosphere microbial communities from UC Gill Tract Community Farm, Albany, California, United States - DLSLF.R2 | ecosystem: Host-associated > Plants > Phyllosphere > Unclassified | place: USA...
TGCTGGGACTGGTCATGTAAATCTCCTGAAAGATGGAAAAGCGCTGGGTCCGCGAAACGGCATCGATCAGCCGGGGTCTGCCAGCGCGGCAGCAGGCCCGGGCCGGGGATATGGATGCATCTGTTAATTTAACGGCTATGCGCCATGCTGCTTGTCAGCCATGCGCTTTTTAACCTCCCTCAAGGAAAACACCCATGTCCGCTGCCCCCTCTTCTCCCCAGCGCCTGAGCACCCGAATGGCCGATGTCGGCGGCCTGCCCGTGCACCGCGCGGTGCCGCAGCGCGCGCTGCGCAAGGTCGGTGCCTGGTGCTTTCTCGACCACCTGGGGCCCGCCGTGCAGCGCGGCGACCACAGCCTGCAGGTTGGACCGCATCCGCATATCGGCCTGCAGACCTTCACCTGGATGATCGAGGGCGAGGTGCTGCACCGCGACAGCCTGGGTTCGGAGCAGGTGATCCGCCCGGGCCAGGTCAACCTCATGACCGCCGGCCATGGCATTGCCCATTCCGAGGAAAGCCTGGGCAGCCCGCACATCCATGCGGCCCAGCTCTGGATCGCGCTGCCGGGCGGCGAGCGCGACATGCCGCCGCGCTTTCAGCACTACCCCGACATTCCGCGTTGCAGCCAGGATGGACTGGAGATCCGCGTGCTGGCCGGTGAAGCGCTGGGCGCCGTGTCGCCGGTACAGGTGCACAGCCCGCTGGTGGCGCTCGATCTGCACCTGCCCGCCGATGCGCCGGGCCCGGTGGCCACCGAACTCGCGCTGCGCGTGGATTTCGAATACGCGGTGCTGGGGCTCACGGGGGAGATCAATGCCGATGGCATGGCGGCCGCGCCCGACGAACTGCTGTTCCTGCCCGCGGGCCGCGGCATCCTGCGCCTGGAATGCACGCCCGGCACGCGGCTGCTGCTGGTCGGCGGCGCGCCCATGGATGAGGATGTGTTGGTGTGGTGGAATTTCGTCGGCCGCACGCAGGAGGAGATCGCCCAGGCGCTGGCCGACTGGCAGGCCGGGCCCGGGCCGGACGGCAAGGGCCGCTTCGGCCCGGCCGTGGCCTCGCCACTGGCGCCGCTGAAGGCGCCGCCCCTCGAAGGCCGGCTGCGCGCCGGCTGAGGGCCTGCTACTCGTCGAGGGGTTCCTGGGTGCGGATGGTTTCGCGGCCGTTCTTGTCCTTGAGGCGGCCCAGATCGGTTTCCAGCGCGCGCATCAGCTTTTCGGTGGCGGCCGTCACGGCGTCCGCCATCTTCTCGGCTTCGGCATTCACCGCGATCGGCTGGCGGCCATTGACCCGGGTCTCGAGGACGCAGCGCTTGAGGCCGCCCTGGGTCTTGCGCGCATCGGTGTCCGACAGGAACACTTCGACCCATGTGGTGTATTCCTTGAACCGCGACAGGCGCGACTGAAGCTCGCCCTGTACCCATTTCGCCAGGGATTCCCCGCCTTCGACGAGATGGTCCGTGTGCACCTGGATCTGCATGCTTTCTCCTTTGGCTGATTGGTCTGGTAACCATCCTAGCCCCAAAAAGCGCGCGCGTCATTGACCTGACAGCGCGTAATGGTTGGACTCGCAACCTCGGTTGGCCTACACGCAAGCAGCCCGGGCCGCAAGCATAATCCCAACCATCCGCAGCGAACCGGCGCCCTGCGCCCGCCACCCCGCCATGTCCCTGCCCGCATCGCGACGCCTCAAGATCGGCCTGTCGGCCTGCTTTTCCCACGCCGACCCCGACCGCTCCCTGTTCACCGGCAAGACCCTGCAATACGTCGAGCAGTCGATCGCCCACTGGATCATGTCGGCGGGTGCGATGGTGGTCATGGTGCCCTGCCCCACGGGCGAGACCGCGCGCGGCGACGTGACGCTCGCGCATTACGCCGACTGGCTCGACGGCGTGGTCATGCATGGCGGCGCCGATGTCTGGCCTGGCAGCTATGGCGAGGAGCCGCTGCGCCCCGAATGGCTCGGCGACCGCGTGCGCGACCTGTACGACCTGGCGCTGGTCGAGGCCTTCTCGCAGGCCGGCAAGCCGATCTTCGGCGTCTGCCGCGGGCTGCAACTGATCAACGTGGCGTTTGGCGGCACGCTCTACCAGGACCTGCTGACCCAGGTGCCGGGCGCACAAGTGCACCGTGACGCCAAGCAGTACGACCGCCATGCGCATGACATCGCGCTGGTGTCCGGCTCACGCCTGTCGCAGCTTTATCCGGGCCAGCTGCGCGCACGCGTCAACAGCATCCACCACCAGGGCATCAAGCAGATCGCGCCGAATTTCGAGGTCGAGGCCTGGAGCATTCCCGACCATATCCCCGAAGCCATCCGCCGCGCGCCGCGCCCGGGCGGCGGCTATATCGCGGCCACGCAGTGGCATCCGGAATTCCGCAGCGAGGACGGCAGCACGCTGGACGACTCGGCGCTGCTGGACGACTTCCTGCAGGCCTGCAGCCGCACGCGCACCTTCCCGTTCCCGGGCCACAGCCCGTTCCAGATCCGGGACCGGGCCGCGCGGCTGCTCAAGAGAGCCTTGCTGCGGCGCAGGTGAAATTCCTTGCCAGCGCCACGTGCCCGCTCATCCTTCGATCTTCGACAAGCTCAGGATCAGGACGAACGGTTCCTACCGCTCGCCCTGAGCCTGTCGAAGGGTGGCGGCACTGCTCAAGTCATACCCAATGCCGCTGAGCCAGTTCAATGATGATGGCCATGGCCGCCATGCACATGGCGGTGGGCGATTTCCTCGGAGGTCGCGGCGCGCACCTCGGTGACCTTGCAGCTGAAGCGCAGCGCGAGACCGGCCAGCGGATGGTTGCCGTCCAGCAGCACCACCGGGCCCTTGATCTTCATCACGTGGTAGATCTGCGGCTGGCCCTGGTCATCGGTGCCGCGCAGCTGGCCGCCGACCTTGACGCCCGGCGGGAACTCGGCCTTGGGGATGGTGCGCTGCAGGCTCTCGTCGCGCGCGCCGAACGCGTCTTCGACGGCCAGATCCACGGTCAGCGCGTCGCCCACGGACTTGCCTTCGAGCGCTTCTTCGACCTTGGCAAACAGGTTGTCATAGCCGCCATGCAGATAGGCCACATCGCCGTCATCGAGGCGCTTGCCCTGGGGATCGGTGATGGTGTAGTGGATGGTGACCGCAGTGTCTTTGCTGATGTTCATGAATAAGTGTCCGTTCAAGGGGCTGCGTCCAGCCCGGCGCCTGAATTGTCCCCGATTGCGGCGCCGTCTGGACGGCCCTGGTCAGTTCCCGTTGCCGCTGGGAGGAACTTCATCCTCGCTCTGGCCCGGATACCGCGCGAACCGGCGTGGCGTATTGCCATGCACCGGGTCCTGCTCGGGCCAGGGCCAGCCGCCGAACTGGGTGCTGCGGTAGTCCTGTAGCGCCTGCATGATCTCCTGCTCGGTATTCATCACGAACGGGCCGTAGCGCGCCACCGGCTCGTTCAGCGGCTGGCCCTGCAGCAGCAGGCATTCGACCGGCGTGCTGCCGGTGTTCGCCAGCTGCCAGTCCTGGCCCGCGACGATTTCCAGCGCCGCATGCCGGTCCGCGAGCGCATGGCCGATCTGCAGTTGCTCGCCGGCAAAGAAGTACAGCATGCGGCGCGTGCCCTTGCCGCGCGCCGCCGGCAGCGTCCAGGTCGCGCCGGGTTCGAGCAGCAGCGTCCAGATCGCCAGGTCCGATGCGTCCTTTGCCGCCCAGGATTCGGGCGGCGGCGGCAGCGCGGCATCAGCGCCTTCGAGCGCGCCGGCCACCACCGTGACCGTCGTGCGCTTGCCGCCCGCGTCGGTGTGCACCAGGCGCGGAATGCGCTCGTCCCAGAACATGGTGAAGTGCGGCGCCACCATCTTCGAGGCCGCGGGCAGGTTCAGCCAGATCTGGAACAGCTCCAGCGGATTGGGCTGGTCGGTATTGAGCAGCGGGAACATTTCCGAGTGCACCACGCCCTTGCCGGCCGTGAGCCACTGCACGTCGCCGCGGCCGAAGCGCGCGGCCGCGCCCAGCGAATCGGAATGGTCGATCAATCCCTTGCGCACCAGCGTCACGGTCTCGAAGCCGCGGTGCGGGTGGCCTGGGAAACCGGGCACGCTGTCGCCGTGGTACATGCTCCAGCCGTCCTTGCGGCTGAAGTCGCTGCCCATCTGCCGGCCTTCGAATTCCACCGACTGCACGCCCATGCGGCCGTCGCCGGCCGGGTAGCTGTCGTCATGGTGGGCACAGAACAGAAAGGGATCGAGCGTGGGCCATTGCGGGCCCAGGGGCTGGGCGCGCAGTACGGGTTGGGTGGCAGTGGTCATTGGCGGCTCCTTGCAATGGCCGGCCCAGGGCGCATGCACCACGGGCCGAAACGAAAAAGATATGCCCATTAGATGCGACCGTCCGCCGCGAAGAGAAGTTCCACGCGTGGGACGGTGTGTCGCGCCAGGCCGGTTGCGGCAGGTCTAGCCGCGCGCTACCCGCGCGGCGCTAGCCGCGTGCCGCTACCCGCGCGGCGCTAGCCGCGTGCCGGAATCTCCAACCCGCGCTGCACCGCGGGGCGCTGCTGCCATTTTTCCAGCACGCGGCGCAACTCGCCGAAGTTCTCCCAGCCAACGATGTCGGCGGCCCCATAGAAGCCCACCAGGTTGCGCACCCAGGGCAGGATGGCGATGTCGGCAATGGTGTAGTCGCGGCCCATGATCCAGTCGCGGCCTTCGAGGCGCTGGTCCAGCACCTTCAGCAGGCGCTGCGCCTCGGCCACGTAGCGGTCGCGCGGGCGCTTGTCCTCGTAGTCCTTGCCGGCAAAGCGGTGGAAGAAGCCGAGCTGGCCGAACATCGGCCCGACGCCCCCCATCTGGAACATCAGCCACTGCAGCGTCTCGTAGCGCGCCACCGCATCCAGCGGCATGAACTGCCCGGTCTTCTCCGCCAGGTAGACCAGGATCGCGCCCGACTCGAACAGCGCCAGCGGCTTGCCGCCCGGGCCATGCGGATCGAGGATGGCGGGAATCTTGTTGTTCGGGTTCAGCGACAGGAACGCGGGCGACAACTGGTCCTGCTGGTCGAAACGCACCGTATGCGCCTCATACGGCAGGCCGGTCTCCTCGAGCATGATCGACACCTTGACGCCGTTGGGCGTGGGCAGCGAGTACAGCTGCAGGCGCTCGGGATGTTGGGCCGGCCATTTGCGGGTGATGGGAAACTGGGACAGATCGGTCATGGACATCAAGGCAGGGTTGCTGTGGACAAACGACTGCCGCAGGCACGGCAGTCCCCGACGGCCAGTGCGTGGCGCCGGCCTTGCTGCATGGTACGCGCCCTTTAGCGTGGCTGCTGCGCCTTGCGCTCGAGCGCAATCTCCAGGCCCTGGGGCGTGACGCGCATCGCGCCGGGTTGCATGTCAAGCGCATCCATCAGCGCCAGGTCCTTTTCCTGCATCTGGTAGAGCACCAGATCGCCCAGCGCCTGCTCGGCGATAGACGGGCCGTAGGTGTTGAGCATCTCGGTCAGGGCCGGCGGCAGGCCATCGAGCGCCAGGCTGTGGACCTTGACGCGCTGCGCGCGCACGGTGCGGTCCGACGCTTCATAACGCAGCGCAAAGTCGGCTTCCATGCGGCCGTCGTAGCTCTGCTTGAGCACCGGCCCCGACAGCGTGGCCGTGAGCTGCGCCTTGAGCAGGTCGGAGGCCGGCAACAGTTGCAGGCGCGGCGCCTGCAGCTGCATCTGCAGCAGCCCCGCCACTGGATAGGGGCGCGGGAAATGCGCGGCCACGGCCTGCTGCAGTTTTTCGGGCGACACGATCACATGGCGCGGCAGCGACTTGCCCGAACAGGCAGTGGACAGCAAGGCGGTGGACACCAGGGAACCCAGCAGAAAACAGCGGCGAAGCATGGCAGACAGACTTGTGAGAGATCAACAAAAGGCAACAAGGATAGCGCCTGCACGCGCAGGCCGCTGTCTGTGGCTTTTGGTGCGCCCCCTGCGCACAAAGTTCCCGCCGTCGGCCCGGCCCCGCGGTCCGGCGCCTCAGCCGGTCACTGGGGCACGATCTTGGCCGCGCGTATCACCTCGCCCCAGCGCTTGACTTCCGACGCCAGCAGCGTTGCGGCCTCCTGCGGGGTACTCGACTGCGGATCGACATTCAGATCCTGCAGCTTCTTCTTCACGTCAGGCGAGTTCAGCGCGGCAACCACCACCTGGTTCAAGCGTGCAATCACTGCCGGCGGCGTCTTCGCGGGCGCGGCCAGGCCATTCCAGCTGCGCGCCACGTACCCAGGCAGGCCGGCTTCCTTGGTCGTCGGCACATCGGGCAGCACCGGCGCACGCCGGTCGCTGGTCACCGCAAGTGCGCGCAAGGCCTTGGACTGGATCTGCGTAAGCACGGGCGCGACGATTTCCACGGCGGCGTCGATCTGGCCACCGCGCAGCGCCGTGACCACGGCCGGAGTGCCGTTGAACGGCACGATCTGCACCTCGGCGCCCGAGGCCGACTTGAACATTTCCGCCGTGAGATGCTGGGTGCTGCCGACATTGATGGAGCCCAGGTTCAACCGGCCCGGATTGGCCTTCGCGAACGCCAGCAGTTCGCCAAAGGTCTTGAAGCGTGAATTCGCCGCTGTGACCACGGCCAGATCGAAGTAGCCAATGGTCGATATCGGCGCAAAGTCCTGCAGCGTCTTGAACGGCAGGGTCTTGAACAGGCCTTCGCTCACGGCCGTGCCATTGGACATCAGCAGCAGCGTATGGCCGTCGGGCTCGGCCTTGGCCACGGTGTCGCCCGCGACGATGCCGCCCGCGCCCGGCTTGTTCTCGATCACCACGGCCTGGCCCAGGGACTCGGCCATCTTCTGCGCCACCACGCGTGCGGTCACATCGGCCACGCCGCCCGCCCCGAACGGCACCACGATGCGTACCGGCTTGGTGGGAAAGCTCTGGGCGATAGCCATGGGCGAGAGGAATGCGGCAGCCATCACGGTGCCGAGGAGATGTTTGAGTTTCATGGCGGTATGTGCAGTCGAAGAGGTTCTGCCACGGGCCCGGGCCCTGCTGGCAAAGCACGCTTAGATATGCCAGAAACACATATCTAGCGCACTGCATTATTGACCCTGCGCGGGCAGCATTGGGCAATTTCCAACAGGGGTAAACCCTAGGCTTCTTGCAACATCGCACCGCTTCCCCGGGACTTTCGCCATCTTCATTCGGCATTTCTTCCTATGCAGATAGCCCACTGCCGACACCACAACGGGTCAAAAACGCCATAGCCATATATCAGCTATGCCTCTCAAGCATAAGTCGAGACCAAAAACCCAAAGAAACTCGGCGCTGCGTTTTACCCACAATTACATCGAGGAGACACAAATGCACAAAATTTCAGCACTTGCCATCGAGGCTTTGAGCGCAAGCTTGCCGGCACTGGCACAAGCCCAGCAAGCTCCGGCGCAGAGCAGCCTCACCATCTATGGCATCGTGGACGTCGCCATGCGCTCCCAGACCGGCTTCACCGCAAGCTATGCGAACGCGCCAGACAACTCCAGGGTCATCAACAGCGGCGTGGGTCCCACCAGCCGCTGGGGACTGCGTGGCCAGGAAGACCTGGGCGGCGGCCTCAAGGCCACCTTCAACCTGGAATCCACGCTCGGCGTCGACACGGGCACTTCCGGCTCGGCCGCGGGCTTTTTTGACCGTGCAGCCATCGTCGGCCTGACCGGCAACTGGGGCGCGGTCACCGCGGGCCGCCAGAACACCTTGGTCGCGGACTCGGTGACGCTCATCGATGCGATCGGGCTGCGCTTTGCCTCCCTGAACCCCAACATCCAGGTCACAAGCCTGACCGGCCACCGCCTGGGCATCGAATACGGCACGACCAACAGCACGGGCGCATCCAACCGCGTGAACAACTCGGTCAAATACTCGGGCACGTTTGGCGGCGTGACCGCGCGCGCAATGTACAGCTTCGGCGAGTCCGCGATATCGAGCCGGCGCCAGGAATCCCGGGGCCTGGGCCTGAACTATGCCAACGGCGGCCTGGTGCTGGTCAGCGCCTATACCCAGTTCCAGGACGCCAACGGACTGGAGCTCGATGCGGCCAACATCGGCGCGGCGTGGAAGACCGGCGACCTGCGTCTCACGCTGAACTTCGGCCGCAACCAGGGCGACACCAGCACCACGGCGCAGACCACGAACAAGGTGCTGGCACTGGGCGGCACCTACCCTCTGACCAAGCAGCTCAGCCTCAACGGCGGCTACTACAAGGTGGACCGCGAGCGCACCGGCCTGAACAAGGATGGCTACACGCGCGTCATCGGTTTCGTCGACTACCAGCTGTCGCGCCGCAGCAGCCTCTACCTCGAACTCGACACCACGAAGTGGAAGGCCGGCTACCAGGGCGTGGGCAACAAGGACCGTTCAAACGGCATCAGCCTGGGCATCACGCACTTTTTCTGAAGACCGCAGCGGGGCCCCGCCGGCGCTGGCGCCGGCGACCTACGCGGCTGCGCGTGGCGCAGCGGCACAATGACACTTTGCCGCTTCCGGAACACTGTCCATGCCCCAAGCCCTGCCCACAGACCCGCGCATCGCCGAACTGTTCACCTACTGGTTCGGTGCTGCCGCCCCCACCGATGCCGATGCGCTCGCGCGCCAGGCGCTGTGGTTCACCAAATCGGCCGCCACCGATGCCGAGATCGGCGCGCGCTTCGGCCCGCTGGTCGAGCAGGCGCTGTCGGGCGCGCTCGACGGCTGGGCCGGCACGCCAAAGGGACGCCTGGCGCTGATCCTGCTGCTGGACCAGTTCACGCGCAACCTGTTCCGCGGCACGCCAAAAAGCTTTGCCGGCGATGCGCAGGCGCTGCAACTGGCGCTGGACGGCATTCTCGAAGGCCACGACACCGACCCGGGCGTGCCCAGCGTGGCACGCATCTTCTTCTACCTGCCGCTGGAGCATGCCGAAGACGGGCCGCTGCAGGCGCAGAGCGTGGCCCTGTTCGGCAAGCTGCACGAGTTGGCCACCCCGGACACGCGCAGCTTCTTTGCCGGCACGCTGGATTACGCGCACAAGCACCAGGACGTGATCACGCGCTTTGGCCGCTTTCCGCACCGCAATCCGATCCTGGGCCGGCCCAGCACGCCCGAGGAACAGGAATACCTGGCCCAGCCTGGCGCGGGGTTCTAGCCTTCAGCCGGCGGTGGCCGGCACACGGCGCTCGTCGGCCGCGCGCTTGGGCCGGTCGCGCCAGCGCAGGGCCCAGCGTTCGATGGTGTAGAACGACAGCGCCGAAAGCGCGATCGAAATGGCCAGCCCGGCCACCACGACCACAGGCCAGGAATACTCGGCCCGCAGATAGCGCACCACCGGGTAATGCCACAGATAGACGCCATACGAGAGCCGGCCCAGTTGCACCAGCAGCGGCGCGCGCAGCATCTCGTAGACCAGGCCGCGCTGCTGCTGCACCGCCACCAGCAGCACCAGCGCCGCGCATTCGACCACCGTCAGGCCCCAGACCATCACCGCCTGGTTGTCCCATTCGAGGCGCATCAGCAGCGGAATTGCAAGCGGCAGCCACATCACATGCGGCATGCGCTTTTGCAGCGCCTGGATCCACACCGGCTTCTCGATCACCATCGCGGCCAGCAGGCTGCCTGCCAGCAGGCCCGACGCGCGGGTATCGAAACGGAAGAAGATTTCATAGAAATGCTGGTCCTGGCCGACCCAGAACAGGCGCCACAGCGTGCTCAGCAGCCACAGCAGCAGCACGGGCCGCCACAGCTGCCCCGGCTGGACCTTGCGCAGCAGCAGCACCAGCAGTGGCGGCCACACCAGATAGAAGTGTTCCTCGACCGATAGCGACCACATGTGCAGCAGCGTTTCGGGACTGTCGAAGAAGGCAATGCCGTAATCGGCGAGATAAAGCGCAGAAACCAGCGCGTCCTGGTGGACATCGTCCAGGTCGGGCCAGAGCAGCGGGGCAATCAGGACATAGGCCGCCAGGAACAGCAGCAGCGCCGGCATCAGCCGGAAGAAGCGCCGGCGATAGAAGCGCCAGTAGTCCAGCCGGTCATTGCTCTGGAACTCCTGCAGCAGCAACGAGGTGATCAAAAACCCGCTGAGCACGAAGAACAGGTCGACGCCCAGGAACGCGCCCTCGAACATCGGCACATGGGCATGCGACAGCAGCACCAGCACGATGGCTACGCCGCGCAACCCGTCAAGGGCTGGGTTGTAGCGCAGTTTGAAGTCTTGCAAAGCCAAACCCGGGGAACCTTTCATTCGACGGGCACGGCCCGGCTGACAACAGGGGAAAAGCAGATGCACGGCAGGCGTAGCCTGCGCACGCTCGGCCAGCACTGGCTCCATTCATTGGCAGCAGTGCGAACAACGGCACACGACGCAAAAGCGGGTGAATTGGACGCCTATGACCCAGGTCTTGCAGATGCTGCGGCCCGCGGGAAGCGGTGGCACAGCGTTGCGGCTGGTAGGCGCCGAGAAAGCTGAAAAAGATCAGCTGTGTTTCATTCTAACCACGGTTTCAGCTCAAGTCCGTGCTATGAAATTTAAAGGCAATCAAAAGGACCAACAAGGGAAAAAAGCCTACAGGGCCTGTAAGCAATAGTAGAAAGCTGGGTGCTTGCGGCGCGAGGGAAACGCCAAATGCTGCAGGCTCCGGGAGAGCCGGAGCAGCAGGACTTGTATCGAATGAAAAATGATGCAACGTGGCCTGGCAGCCACCGGCGCCGGCAGGTGCCGTGGGACTTGGCGGCGCGGGCGGCTGCCGCTTTGCCGGGGTACTGCGCTCAGCGCTTGACGATGGACCAGCCTGCGTGCTGGTTCTGCTTGTCGTTCTCGTAGTCCCAGATCGTGCCGCACTGGTCGCACTGGTAGCGCGTGACGGTCACCAGGCCCGACGCGCGTTCTTCCTTGCGGTTGCCATGCTGCTGCAGCTCGACATGGCCAGGCGCGCGGCGCCAGTTGCGCTGGATGCCCGCGCAGGAGGCGCACAGTTCAGGCGATTGGTCGGACGTGGCGGAGCGGTTCTGGGTCATGGCGGTCGGGAGCGTAAGTGGCAGGTATCGGCGCGGCACACGAACACCGCAAGGGGCGTGATTGTGCCGCAAGCCCTGCGGCGCAGCATCCTGCAGGGTGAAAGCGCCCGGCGTTCAGGCTGCCGGCCGGGCCGCTGCCAGCGCCTGCAGCTGCCGGTGCGGCGCGCTTTCCAGGTCCGGCGGCAGCTGGTGCTTGGCCTGCAGGTAGTGGTGGGTGAACACGTCGAAATAGGCTTCGAGCGCCTGCGCCGCACGCGTGTCGCCACCCAGCTCCAGGCACAGCGCCGCGACCTCGGCGGTGCAGAAATGGTCGCCGCGGCTGGAGCGGCGCAGCTGGTAGCGCGACACCTGTTCGGCCAGCAGGCTCAGCACCGGAAAACGGTTCAGGTAGGGACTCTTGCGGAACATCTTGCGCGCTTCGGGCCAGGTCGCGTCCAGCAGCACGAACAGCGGGCGCCGGCCTGCGCGCGCCGCGGGCTCGACCGCATGCACCACGCGCGCCTGGTCCGCATACTCGCCGGGAAACACCACCAACGGCTGCCATTGCGGATCGTCCAGCAGCGCCAGCAGCGCCGGGTCGACCTCGGTACGCGACCAGCCGAACGCAAACGTGTCCTGCACCACATCCGCCACGAGCCAGCCGGTGTTGCTGGGCTTGAGCGGCTCGGTATCGGCCATCAGCAGGCAGACGCCAGCCTGCGTGGCCTGCGTGGGGCGCAGCGCGCACAGGCAATGGCTCGGACGCAGCCGGCAACCCGCGCAGCGCTCGCCGCGCGGCCCGCCGCGCGCCAGGAAGGGCTTGACGCTGCGCGCCAGGCGTGCCGTGCGCAGCCGCGATACCGCGTGGGGCGGGGTGTGCGGGTCCATCAGCGGGCCGCGCATTCGAGCTCGAACAGCGGCACCTCGGCAGCGCGGCTCAGCCAGATGCCGCCGCCCAGCTCGATGAAGCCCTGCGACAGTCCACGCCGGTAGAGCGCCGCGCGGTGGCGGAACAGCCGCGGGTCGGTCAGCGTCTCGTCGAGGATGTCGCGCTCCCAATCCTCGTGCGATACCGCCTCGATATACAGGGCGCCGCGGCTCAGGCGGGAGAAATTGTGCAGTGCGTGCTTGAGGTCGGCAGCGCTCAGATAGGGCAGCACGCCCTGGCAGATGACGAAGTCGAAGGGTTCATCGGCGCGGTAGTCGACCACCGATCCGCGCTCCCAGCCAAAGCGCTCGCACAGATAGGCGCTGTATTCGACGCCGTGGAACGTGGCGTCGGGGAAATGCCGCGCGATGATGTCGCGCCACAGTCCGATGCCGCAGCCGACGTCGAGCACGCGCTGCACCGGCACGCGCAGGTACTTGAGGTAGCTGCAGACGAAGTTGCCCAGGCGCTCCATGTGCTGGGGGTCGACCACGCTGGTCTTCTTGTCGAAGTAGTAGCGCTCGTAGTACGCCTCGTCGAACCAACTGTCACTTGCAGATTTCACGCCCACTCCTTGCGCCATGGCGGCGCCTCTTCCCAAGCGGCCGAGTATCGCCCAGCACCCGGCCCTGGCGCCGGCCCCGGGTCTTTACGCTGCGCCCGGGCGGCTGCATCGCGCCTTTTTCACGGTTGGCCATGCGCGGTTTTCCCACACCCGGTGCGCCTGCCCCCGTCTACGCTCGAGAGACTCCCCTGCGGGGACGGAGAGACGGCCATGAAACACTCCAGCGCGCTCTCGCGCGGCGCCGCCAGAGCGCACCTCGATGCCGCTGCAGCGCGCGAGCGCCTGGCCCTCAACCAGGCCGGCCTCGAAGCCGCCAGGAGCGATCTGCAGACCGGCGCCGTAACCCCGCATTTCGGCCTCTGGCGCGAGGAAATCATTGCCCTGCTCAACGATGCGCTGGCCACCGAATGGGTCTGCGTGCTGCGCTACAGGCGCCACCATTTCACCGCGGTCGGGCTGGCGTCGCCCGCCATTGCCAGCGAGTTCATGGTGCATGCCAACGACGAGGCCCGCCACGCCGACCGGCTGGCGCGGCGCATCGTGCAGCTGGGCGGCGAGCCCGACTTCAACCCCGACACGCTGACCCAGCGCAGCCACGCCGCCTACAGCCCGGTGCGCGACCTGCAGGCCATGCTGCGCGCCAACCTGATTGCCGAGCGCGTGGCCGTCGAGGCCTACAGCCAGATGGTGGCCTTGATCGGCGACAAGGATCCGACCACGCGCCGGCTGCTGGAGTCCATCCTCGAACAGGAACAGCACCACGCCGAGCAACTAGCCGACTGGCTGGCGCCCGCATAACGCCACGCGGCACAGGGCCAAACGGCCGCTGCCAGAGGCAAGGCGGCGGCGCCTGAGCAGCTTCGGGCGTTTTCAGCCACACTGCGCGCTTTGGATTTTCAGCAGCCTGGCCTGCTCAGCACCGTGCGCTTTTCCGTGAATGACTTGAAGCTGCCCGCCCGCGTGGCGGCCGCATGGCAACATGCGCAGGCCCGGCCCTGGTTCCCGACGCGCGCGCGCCTTGCCGCGCTGCGCCGCCCCACGCGGCGCCAGTGGCTGTGGGGCCTGGCGGCGCTGCCCGCTCTGGGCTTGCTGTATGTGCTGGTGCTGATTCCCTTCACCCCGGGCATCCGCGACATCCGCAAGGCCCGGCTCGAGCAGCCGGCGCAGATCCTGAGCCAGGATGGCAAGGAACTGGCCGTGTTCAAGCGCAGCAACCGCGACTGGGTGGCGCTCGAGCAGATCGCGCCGGCCGTGGTCAAGGCGCTGATTGCCACCGAGGACCACCGCTTCTACCAGCACCATGGGCTCGACTGGCGGCGCACGGCCTCGTCGCTGGTCTACACGCTGAGCGGCGACCGCCAGGGCGGCTCGACCATCACGCAGCAGCTCGCGCGCAACCTCTACCCCGAGGAAATCGGCCGCGCGCCGACGCTCACGCGCAAGCTCAAGGAAGCCATCACCGCGTTCAAGATCGAGGCGCTCTACTCCAAGGACGAAATCCTCGAGACCTACCTCAACACCGTTCCCTTCCTCTACAACGCCTATGGCATCGAGATGGCGGCGCGCACCTATTTCGACAAGCCGGCGAAGCAGTTGAACGTGATCGAATCGGCGACGCTGGTCGGCATGCTCAAGGGCACGAGCTACTACAACCCGGTGCTCAATCCCGAGCGCTCGGTGGCGCGGCGCAACACCGTGCTGTCGCAGATGGTCAAACGCGACGAACTCGATGCCGCCACGTTCGAGCAGTTGAAGAAGCGCCCGCTGCGCATCGACTTCGAACGCCAGGAAGAACCGACGGGCCCGGCGCCGCATTTCACGCAGCAGCTGCGCAAATGGCTCATCGCCTGGGCCGACAGCAATGGCTACAACATCCACACCGACGGTCTGGTGGTGCACACCACGCTCGACATGCGGCTGCAGGCCTGGGCCACCCAGGCCGTGGCGCGCCAGGGCCGCACGCTGCAGGGCGTGGCCAATGCCGGCTGGAACCAGCGCGGCGGCTGGAGTGCAGACAACCCGCTGGTCCAGATGCTGGTGCGCGAGTCGGCTGAATTCCGCAAGTCGAAGCTCGGCCCCGACGAGGCGCTGCAGGCCCTGCTCAAGGACCAGGCCTTCATGCGCCGGCTGCGCGCCGACAAGCTGCGGCCTGAAGCCGGCTTCCTGGCCGTGGACCCGGCCACGGGTGCGGTGCGGGCATGGGTCGGCAGCCGCGACTTCAGCCTGGACGGTTTCGACCACGTGCAGCAGGCGCGGCGCCAGCCAGGCTCGACCTTCAAGCCGTTTGTCTATGGCGCCGCGCTCCAGCAAGGCCTGCGCGCGCAGGACCAGCGCCCCGACCAGGCGGTGGAAATCACGCTGGCCGGCGGCGAGGTCTGGCGCCCGGCCGATGCCGGCCCCCCGAGCGGCAAGGACATGACGCTGGCCGACGCGCTGGCCTATTCGAAGAACACCATCACCGCCGCGTTGATGCAGGAAGTCGGCGTGAGCCGGGTCGTGCAACTGGCGCGCGCGCTGGGCGTGCGCCAGAGCCCGCTGGAGCCGGTGCCGGCGCTGGCGCTGGGCAGCAGCCCGGTCACGCTCAAGGAAATGGTCAGCGCTTATGGCACGCTGGCCAATGGCGGCAGCTATCACGAACCGATGTGGGTCACGCGCATCGAGAACCGCGACGGCGAGGTGCTCGCGGAATTCGCGCCGACGAAGGCCGAACAGGTGTTCGACGCGCGCCTCAGCTATGCGCTGGTCGACATGCTGCGCGGCGTAGTCGACAAGGGCACGGCGCGCGCCATCCGCCAGCAATACGGCATCCGCGCCGATGTCGCCGGCAAGACCGGCACCACGCAGAACAACGCCGACGGCTGGTTCATCCTGATGCATCCTGAACTGGTGGTCGGCGCCTGGGCCGGCTTCAACGACAGCCGCATCAACCTGCGCAACGAGCAATGGGGCCAGGGTGCGCGCAGCGCGCTGCCCATGGTCGGCGACTTCACGGCGCGCGCGCTGCGCGCACGCGTGATCGACGCCAAGGCGAAGTTCACCGAACCCGTGGAAAACCACTGGTGGAGCGGCCTGGGCGCGGCATTGCAAAGCCGCTGGAACGACTGGTGGGCACCGGCACCACCCATCCCGGGCGATACGCCGAAGCTGCGGCCCCAGCCCCGTCCCGACGCCGCGCCGGCGCAACCCGAGCCCGAACCGGCACCCGAGCCGCCGCAGCGCATCACCGTGGTGCCGGCCACGGGCCTGCCCATGCCGGGCGAAGCCATCGAGGAAAGCACGCCGCTGCTGCCGCTCACGCGCGGCAGCCTGTACTCGGTGCCGGCCGACGCGCCCGCCGAAGCCCGGACCGCGCCCTAGGCGCAGCGCCTCGGCCGGGCGCGCAGCCGTCTGGCTTGCGCCCGGCCCCGGCCCTGGCTCGCGCGCGGCAGGCGGGTGCCCACAATCGGGCAATCCCCCGCCCTGCCCGGAGATGCCATGAGCGCAAACCTGCCCACGACCATCACCTTTGCGATCTATCTGCTGGCCATGCTGCTGATCGGCTGGTTCGGCTGGCGCGCCACTGCCAACCTGTCGGATTACATCCTCGGCGGCCGCAGCCTGGGAAGCGTGGTCACGGCGCTGTCCGCGGGCGCCTCCGACATGAGCGGCTGGCTGCTGATGGGCCTGCCGGGCGCGGTGTTCGTGTCGGGGCTGTCGGCGTCGTGGATTGCCATCGGCCTGTGCGTCGGCGCGTGGTGCAACTGGCGCTTTGTCGCGGCGCGCCTGCGCGTCTATACCGAGAAGGTCGGCAACGCGCTGACCCTGCCCGACTACTTCACCAACCGCTTCGAGGACCGCAGCCAGCTGCTGCGCATCGTCACGGCACTGGTGATCCTGGTGTTCTTCACCATCTACTGCGCGTCGGGCGTGGTCGCGGGCGCGCGGCTGTTCGAGAGCATGTTCGGCATGGACTACCGCATGGCGCTATGGGTCGGTGCGTTTGCCACCATGGCCTATGTACTGGTCGGCGGCTTCCTGGCGGTGAGCTGGACCGATACCCTGCAGGCCTCGCTGATGATCACCGCGCTGATTCTCGCGCCCCTGATGGTGATCCATGCCGATGGCGGCGTGGCCGCAAGCAGCGCGGTCATCGAGCGCACACGTCCGGGCGCGTTCGACATGATCGCCTCGCTCGACACCGTTGCCATCGTGTCGTTGCTGGCCTGGGGCCTGGGCTACTTCGGCCAGCCGCACATCCTGGTGCGCTTCATGGCCGCCGAGTCGGTCCGGCGCATTCCCGCGGCGCGGCGCATCGGCATGAGCTGGATGGTGCTGTGCCTGGGAGGTGCGGTGGCCGTGGGGTTCTTCGGCATTGCGTTCTTCGGCCAGCGCCCCGAACTGGCGGCCAATGTGGCCGGCAACGCCGAAACCGTGTTCCTCGAAGTCGCCAAGCTGCTGTTCAACCCCTGGATCAGCGGCATGCTGCTGGCCGCCGTGCTGGCCGCGATCATGAGCACCCTGTCCTGCCAGTTGCTGGTCTGCGCCAGCGCGCTGACCCAGGACCTGTACAAGGCCTTCCTGCGCCGCGATGCAGGCCAGCGCGAACTGGTCTGGTTCGGCCGTGTCATGGTGCTGGCCGTGACCCTCATCGCCATCCTCATCGCCCAGGACCCGGACAGCCGCGTGCTGGGCATGGTCAGCTACGCCTGGGCCGGCTTTGGCGCGGCCTTCGGACCGCTGGTGCTGCTGAGCCTGGTATGGCCGCGCATGACGCGCAACGGCGCGCTTGCCGGCATGGTGGTGGGCGCGCTCACGGTGCTCGTGTGGCGGCACTACCACTGGTTCGGGCTCTATGAACTGGTGCCCGGCTTTGCCTTCGCCACGCTGGCCATCGCCGCCGTGAGCCTGCTGGACAAGCCGCCGTCGGCGCGGCAACGGGAACTCCATGCGGAAGTGGACCGGGAGATCGCGCAGCTTGGGAGCTGAGAGGGCCCCGTTGACAGGCGCTTGTTCAAAAACCGTTCGTGCCGAGCTTGTCGAAGCAGGGACGGCCTCAAAACCGTTCGTGCCGAGCCTGTCGAAGCAGGGACGGCCTCAAAGCCGTTCGTGCCGAGCCTGTCGAAGCATGGACGGCCTCAAAACCGTTCGTGCCGAGCCTGTCGAAGCATGGACGGGTTCAAAACCGTTCGTGCCGAGCTGTCTAAGCATGGACGGGTTCAAAACCGTTCGTGCTGAGCCTGTCGAAGCATGAACGGCCAGGTCCCTAGCGCACCCGGCCCACTCCCACATCGATATCCCCAAACACCGTCACCCCGCTGCCGCCACTCTCCGAGGATGCCACCCCGCCCGCGCAGCCCGCCAGCCCCGCAACGCATGCCAGCGCCACGCACCATCGTATGCAAATCTTCATGAAAACTCCCGTCAACAAGCCTCGATGCTAACCAGCGCACGCACAAGCCGGTAACGGGATGTGCGGCAGCTATTCGAGATAGCGCTGCGCCAGTTGCGCGCGCGCGGCGCGGTCCATGCCCAGCACCTCGGCGAGGTAGCGGTCCATGCCGCCATGGTCGCGGTCGACCAGCTCCAGTGCACTGTCGAGAAATGCGTTCTGCACGCGCCACAGCACCTCGAGCACCTCCTCGGGCAGCCGGCCCGCCACGGCCGCCACCGGCCGCTGGTAATGGACGTTGGTCAGCAGGTAGTCTTCCATGATCTGCTCGCGCGACACGCCCAGCGCGTACAGGATCAGCGCCGCGGCCCAGCCCGTGCGGTCCTTGCCGGCCGTGCAATGGAACACCAGCGGCGCATCGCTTTGCAGCAGCAGCTGGAACAGGCGCGCGAAGCGGTCGGCGTTGTCGCGCACGAAGCTGCGGTAGGTGTCCTGCATCAGCCCCACGGTATCCGCGGCCGTGAGCTGGTGGCCCGCGGCCAGCAGTTCCTGGGTGCGCTGCACCACGGTCGGCTCGACCATGAACGCATGGCGCTGGAACTGCGGCCAGGCATAGCCCTGCACCGCGCACTCGTTGGCGCCGCGGAAGTCGACGCTGTGGCCGATCTTCAGCGCGGCCAGCGCCTGCAGGTCGGCCGCCGACAGGCCCGCGAGGTGGTCGGAGCGGAACAGCCGCCGCCATTGCAGGCTGCGGCCGTCGGCGGTGGTGTAGCCGCCGAGGTCGCGGAAATTGCTGCTGCCTTCGAGGCGCAGCACACGGGCCGGCAGACTGGTGCCGGATGGAAGCGGGGATGCAGTCGTAGAAGCCATGGCCACAGCGTAGCGCATTGCACGCCGCGCCGTGTGTAGCTCAGATGACTGCCATCAAGCGAGATGCTTTCCCACGATGCCGGCCAGCTCGAACATCGTGATCTGGTCCTTGCCGAACACCGGCTTGAGCTTGGCGTCGGCGTTGATCGCGCGCTTGTTGGTCGCATCCTGCAGGTTGTTGGCCTTGACGTAGTCCCAGACCTTCTTGATGACCTCGGTGCGCGCGACCATGTCGCCGCCGATCACGGCCGCCAGCTCGGGGCTGGGCGTGAGATTCGACGCGACCTTGCGCGGGGTCTTGGCCGCGGCCTTGGCAACCGCGGTCTTTGCCGCCGGCACCTTTTTCGCTGCCGCCACCTTCTTGGCCGCCGGCGCCTTCTTGGCCGGTGCGCCCGCGGTCTTGCGTGCCGGGTACTTCGAATCGCGCTTCTCGAACTCGAAATTCACCTTGCCCTCGGCCGCATCCCAGACCAGGAAGGCCTTGAACGCGCGGCGCGTGCGGTTGGAGACGAACTTCTCCAGCAGGTCGGTCTTGCCGGTCGCCAGCAGCTTGGCCATCTGCTCGCGCTCGATCGGCTGCTGCAGGATGATCTGGCCGCTCTTGAAGTCGCAGCTGGGCACGGCCTGGGCCGGCGTGGGCACGGCCTTGGAGCAGACATAGTTGCTGCCATGCTCGAACACCGGCGCGCCGCACTTCGGGCAGGGGCCGAGCGGCTGCTGGCGCGTGAAATCGACGATCTCGCCCGTGTCCTCGGCGTTGGCGTCATCGCCGAAATCGAACTCGAGCTTGTAGTTGTTGTTCTCCTCGTCGCGCACGATGGCGACTTCGGCCACGAACGGCCAGCCGGCCTTGGAACGGAAACCTTCCAGCGGGCCGATACGCCGGTCGCGCAGCAGGGCTTCGGCCTCGTGCGTCTCGAAGGTGCGCCCGGCCGGGGACTTGGTGAACGAGAAGCCGCAGCCGCTGCTCTTGCCGTCGGCGCCGGTGCAGGCGTAGCGGCGGTAGTTTTCCTTGACCACGCCGCCGCAGTTCGGGCAAGGCGTGTTCAGCGTCGCGTAGTCGCCGGGAATGGTGTCGCGGTCGTATTCCTTGGCCTTCTTCACCAGGCGCTCGGTCATGCCGGCGATTTCCTGCATGAAGGCTTCGCGCGACAGCTGGCCCTTTTCCATCTGCGACAGCTTGTACTCCCACTCGCCGGTGAGCTCGGCGCGCGACAGCTCCTCGACGCCCAGGCCGCGCAGCAGCGTCATCAGCTGGAAGGCCTTGGCCGTGGGAATCAGCTCGCGGCCTTCGCGCAGCATGTATTTCTCGGTCAGCAGGCCTTCGATGATGGCCGCGCGCGTGGCTGGCGTGCCCAGGCCCTTTTCCTGCATTGCCGAGCGCAGTTCCTCGTCCTCGACCTGCTTGCCTGCGCTTTCCATCGCGCCCAGCAGCGTGGCTTCGGAGTAGCGCGCGGGCGGCTTGGTCTTGAGGCCCTTGGGATCGACGGCCTTGGCCAGCGGCTGCTCGCCGGGCTGCACCGGCACCAGGTTCTGGCCCTTGTCGCCGTCCTTGGCGTCCTCGACTTCGTGCGCGGCTTCCTTGCCGTAGATCGCCAGCCAGCCCGGCTTGACCAGCACCTTGCCTTCGGTCTTGAAGTGGTTGTTCTCGACACGGCTGATGCGCGTCGTCACCTGGTGCTCGGCGCTTGGGAAGAACACCGCCATGAAGCGGCGCACCACCAGGTCATAGAGTTTTTGCTCGGCCTCGCTCAGGCCGCTGGGGGCCTGCGTGGTCGGGATGATGGCGAAGTGATCCGACACCTTGCTGTTGTCGAAGATGCGCTTGCTCGGGCGCACGTAGTTGTTCTGGATGGCCTGCTGCGCAAACGGCTCGAGGTGGCGCATGCCGCTCTTGGCCAGCATCTCGAAGGTCTGCTGCGCCACGGGCAGGTAATCCTCTGGCAGCGCACGCGAATCGGTACGCGGGTAGGTCAGGGCCTTGTGGCGCTCATAAAGGCTTTGCGCGATCGACAGCGTGGTCTTGGCCGAGAAGCCGAACTTGCCGTTGGCTTCGCGCTGCAGGCTGGTCAGATCGAACAGCAGCGGCGAGGCCTGGGTCGTGGGCTTGCTTTCCTCGGTCACCACGGCCGGCTTGCCGCGCGCGGCCTGGGCAATCGCCTGGGCTTCGGCCAGGCTCCACACGCGGTCGGCGCGCAACTCGGCGTCTTCGCTTTTCTTCCACTGCGGATTGAACCACTTGCCCAGGTATTCGCCAGCCTGGGCACCGAAGGTGCCGTGGATCTCCCAGTAATCGCGGCTCACGAACTTGCGGATCTTCTCCTCGCGCTCGACGACCACCGACAGCGTCGGCGTCTGCACCCGGCCGACGGTGGTCAGGAAGAAGCCGCCATCGCGCGAATTGAACGCCGTCATGGCGCGCGTGCCGTTGATGCCCACCAGCCAGTCGGCCTCGGAGCGGCTGCGCGCGGCGTCGGCCAGGCCCTGCATCTGCTCGTTGCTGCGCAGGCTCTCGAAGCCCGCGCGGATGGCTTGCGGCGTCATCGACTGCAGCCACAGGCGCTGCACCGGCTTGCCCAGCGGCTTGTTGCCGCCCGCATACTGCTCGATCAGGCGGAAGATCAGCTCACCCTCGCGGCCCGCGTCACACGCGTTGACCAGGCGCGTGACGTCCTTGCGCTTGGCCAGCCGCACCACGGCATTCAGACGGCTCTTGGTCTTGTCGACGGGCTTCAGGTCGAAGAAGGGCGGAATCACCGGCAGATTGGCAAAGCTCCATTTGCCGCGCTTGACGTCGAACTGCTCGGGGGCCTGGATTTCCACCAGGTGGCCCACGGCGCTCGTCACCACATAGCCGTCGCTCTCGAAATGGTCATCGTGCTTTTCGAACTTGCCCGCGACAGGGGTCAGCGCCCGGACAATGTCCTGCGCCACGGAAGGCTTCTCGGCAATCACCAGTGTTTTTGTCATTGTGTGTTCTCGTCATTTCAAGCGCCCTCCCTCAAGGGCCGGCAAGCGCTTCTACAATCCATTCTCACGCGTGCACGCGCACGCGCATGTGTGCATATTCAAAGTATCAGAGATTCCAATGCCCCGCACCCAGCCCTCTTCGCCGGCCTCGCGCCGCATCCAGACCCGGCGCTCCGGCGTGCATGGCAAGGGGGTCTTTGCCGTGCAGGATATTGCCGAGGGCGAAATCCTCATTGAGTACACGGGTGAAATCATTTCCTGGCAGCAGGCCCAGGACCGCCACCCGCACGATCCGCTGCAGCCCAACCACACCTTCTACTTCCACGTCGACGAAGACCGCGTGATCGACGCCAACTTCGGCGGCAACTCGTCGCGCTGGATCAACCACAGCTGCAACCCCAACTGCTACACCGACGAGCAGGACGGCCGCATCTTCATCCGCGCGCTGCGCAACATTGCGGCCGGCGAGGAGCTGAACTACGACTACGGCTTGATGCTCGAAGAACGCTATACCGCCAAGCTCAAGGCCGAGTATCCCTGCTATTGCGGCGCTGCCAACTGCCGCGGCACGCTGCTCGCGCCCAAGCGCGGCTGGCGCCCGCCGATGCCTGGCGACCAGCTGGAGCGCGCCGCATGAGCCTGCCTGCCCACCCCATCCGCTGGCCCGCCGAGACGCTCTGGCAGGCCGTGAGCCCGCTGCTCGAGGGCTTCAGCGTCGAGATCCTGCCGGAGATCGATTCCACCAATACCGAGCTGATGCGCCGCGCGCGCGCCGGCCGCTGCGAACCCATCTTGCTGGTCACCGAAAGCCAGACCGCGGGCCGCGGCCGGCTCGGCCGCCAGTGGGTCAGCGGCATCGGCGATTCGCTGACCTTCTCGCTGGGCCTGCCCATGGACCCGGTCGAATGGTCGGGACTGTCGCTGGCCGTGGGCGTGAGCCTGGCGCAAAGCCTGCAGCCGCAGCTGCCCGCCGCGGGCGATGCGCGCGCGCGCCTGGGCCTCAAATGGCCCAACGACCTCTGGCTCGAAGGCGACCGCAAGCTGGGCGGCATCCTGATCGAGACCGCCAACGGCATCGGCCCCGGCGGCCCGTCACGCTATGTGGTGATCGGCATGGGCCTCAACGTGCGGGCGCCCGCGGCCGAAGGCCTGTCGACCAAGCCGGCCAGCCTGCACGACATCGACCCCGCGCTCGACGCCCCCACGGCGCTGGGCCGCATCGTGCCGCCGCTGGTCGAGGCCCTGCAGGCCTTTGAACAGCACGGCTTTGCACCGGTGCGCGCGCGCTTTGCCGAACGCGACCTGCTGCAAGGCCGTGTCGTCAACCTGAGCGACGGCCAGAGCGGCCTGGCCCAGGGCGTGGGTCCCGATGGCGCGCTGCTGGTGCAGACCGACGCGGGCCTGCGCGCCGTGACCAGTTCGGACATCAGCGTGCGGCCCCGCACCGCGCCCACTGCCTGACAGAAAGGCCTTCGATGCTGCGCATTGCCCTGTTGATCCTGCTGCTGGCCAATGCCGGCTATTTCGCCTGGAGCCAGGGCGCGCTGGCCAGCCTGGGCTGGGCCCCGGAGCAGCACCGCGAGCCCGAGCGCCTGCAGCAGCAGCTGCGCCCCGAAACGCTGCAATTGAAGCTCCCCGCCGCGGCGCAGGCCGAGGCACCGGCCGCGGCGCAGGCCGAGGCACCGGCCGCGGCGCAGGCGCCAGCGCCCGCGCCCGCGGTGGCTGAAGCGCCGGCCGAGCCCGCCCCGGCCCCTGACGGCCCGGCCCAGTGCCTGCAAGCCGGAATCTATGACGACGACGCATCGGACACGCTGCGCCGCGCGCTGGTGCTGCAGTTGCCCGAAGGCAGCTGGAAGCTCGATGCCATCACCCAGCCCGGCCGCTGGATGGTCTACATGGGCAAGTTTGCCGACAACCAGGCGCTGGAGAAAAAGCGCGCCGAACTGGTGGCACGCAAGCTCGACCACGACCGCGCGGGCGGCGCGCTCGAACCCGGCTTGTCGCTCGGCCGCTTCAGCAGCGAAGAGGCCGCCACGCGCGAGCTGACGCAACTGGTGCGCCAGGGCGTGCGCAGCGCGCGCGTGGTGCAGGAGCGCCCCGACAAGCATGGCTTCACCCTGCGCCTGCCCGCGGCCACCCCCGCGCTGCGCGCGCAGGTCGAGGCGCTGCCGGCCTTCGGTGCCAAGCCGCTGCGCGCCTGCGCGTCGTGATCGCGGCACCTGCCGTCCCGATCCGCTCACCCTAGGCGGGCCCCCCTGAGCCTGTCGAAGGGTGTCCAGAAAGCGTGCCATCGCCAACAAAAACGGCCCGGGAAAACCGGGCCGTTTTTTCATGCGCAGCAAATGCTCAGGCGCGCGGGTCCAGCGCCATCAGGTCTTCGACCAGGGCTTGCAGGTCCCTGGTCAGGCGCAGGTAGCCCGCCTGGTCGAGTTCCAGCGTCTGCTCGTCCATATAGATCTTGCGGTTGATCTCGATCTGGATGCTGTGGCGGTTGTCGGCCGGGTTGCCATAGCGGCGTACCAGCTCCACGCCCTTGTAGGGGTGGTTGTAGTCGACGCTGTAGCCGCGCTCGCGCAGGAAGCTGCAGATGCGCTGCGACAGGCGCGGGTCGGCCGTGCTGCCGTCGCGGTCGCCAATCACGAAATCAGCGTGCACCAGGCCCGGATGCAGCGTCGCATGGCTGGCCGCGACCGCGGGCATCGAGTGGCAGTTGATGTGGATGCTGTAGCCATGGCGCGCATGCGCCGCGTCGATCGCCTTGGCCACGGCCGCGTGGTAGGGCTTCCAGCAGCGCTCGATGCGCGCCAGCAGTTCGTCCACCGACAGCGCGCGCTCGTAGATCGGCACGCCGGCGTCGGTGAACTTCCAGATCAGGCCCTTGCCCAGCCGCACCTTCTGCAGCACCACCGGGTCTTCGGTGACCGGCAGCGGCCAGTCGCCGTCGATCATGCCGCAGTCGATTTCCGTGGTGTCCCGGTTGGCATCGAGATAGATGCGCGGAAAGTGCGCCTCGACCCAGCTCACGCCCAATGCGGGCGCAAACGCATAGATCTTCTCGACATGCGTGTCTTCGGCCTGGCGCAGCGTGGCCAGCGGCAGGCACGACCCGAAGTCCTCGGGATACCAGGTGCCGCTGTGCGGCGAGTCCAGCACCACGGCGCTGGTGCCGGGGACGCTGGTCACCATCTGGGCCGGAGCGGGCGCATCGGCAGCGCCGGCGGCGCCGGGCTGGGCATGCTGGAAACGGTGGCTGATCAATTGCAAGACGGGATGCATAAGCAGACTGAGAGTGAGGGTGTCGTCCCCCTCACCAAAGGCGGATGGGGGACCGGGAACCACATAGCAGAGACTTGTTCAGTTCACAGCTTGTAAAACTGGCATGTCCCAGAGGGGGGGGGCACCGAGGAAGGGCCGCCCCGCACCGAGGGTGCCGTCCCCCTCCACCGAAGGTTGAGAGGGGGAAGCGGCGTGAGCCGCTCAGGGGGTGCTTTTTTAATCCAGCTGGATCTTTGCGTAGGCAGCGACCTGCTTCATCTTGGCGATCTCGGTCTCGATCTGCTTGGTGAAAGCGGCCGTGCTGGTACCGGTGGGGTACAGGCCTTGCGCGGCCATGCGCTGCTTGACCACGTCTTCCTTCAGCGCCGCGGCAACGGCTTTCTGGATGCGCGCGACCTGGGCCGCGGGCATGGACTTGGGTGCCACCAGGCCGAACCACGAAGGATCGTTGATGTCCTTGTAGCCGAGTTCGGCGTAGGTCGGGACATCGGGCAGCACGTCGAGGCGCTCGGGCCAGCTCACGGCAATGGCGCGGACCTTGCCGGACTTGATCTGGGCGAGCGACGAAGCCACCTGGTCGAAGTACACGGGGACCTGGCCGCCGAGCACGTCATTGATGGCCGGGCCCGCGCCGCGGTAGGGGATGTGCAGCATGTCGGTGCCGGTGGCACGCTTGAACAGCTCGCCCCACATGTGGCCGATGGTGCCGTTGCCGGGCGTGGCGTAGCTGACCTTGCCGGGGTTGGCCTTGAGGTAGGCGACCAGTTCGGCCATGTCCTTGACCGGCAGGGCCTTGGGATTGACCACGATCACGCCCGGGGCCTTGACCATTTCGGTCACGCCGACGAAGTCCTTGGTGGCATCGTAGGGCAGCTTGGACAGCACGGCGGGGTTCACGCCATGGGTCGACAGCGTGGCCACGCCCAGCGTCAGGTTGTCGGTGGCACGCGCCACTTCGGACATGCCGATCGAGCCGCCGGCACCGGCGCGGTTCTCGATCACCACGGGCTGGTTCAGCAGGCGGCCCAGCACGTCCTGCAGGTTGCGCACGACCATGTCGGTCGAGCCGCCCGGCGGGAAAGGCACCACGATGCGCAGGGGCCGGCTATTGTCCTGCGCAAAAGACATTCCAGGAACGACAGTTGTGGCAGCAAGGGAGGCAATAAAGTGACGACGTTGCATGGTGAAATTTTCCTTTTCGATAACAAAGATTAACGGAATTCGTGGTAGAGACAAAGCAATACCTATGCCTGTTATTATTCCAAATCGGAATATATTGAAGCTTTTCCAGCATCCCTAGTCCACCTCCGTGATTCCCCGCCATGACCAGTTTGCGCCGACTCAACCCTCCCGTGCACCTGCTGCGGGCTTTCTCCACCGTGGTGCGTTTCGGCGGGGTTTCGCGCGCCGCCGAAGCGTTGCATCTGACGCAGAGCGCCGTGAGCAAGCAGGTGCAGGAGCTCGAGAAATGGGTCGGCGTGATGCTGTTCGAGCGCAACCGCAAGCGCCTCACGCTGACCCCGGCCGGCGAGCGCTACGAACGCGCGGTGCGCGCCTTGCTGTCGCAGCTCGAGGCCGCCACGCTCGAGCTGATCACCAGCGACGACCGCAGCGGTGCGCTCTACCTGTCGGTGCTGCCCACCTTCGGCGCCAAGTGGCTCATTCCGCGGCTGCCGCAGTTCCAGCAGCGCGAGCCGCAGGTCACGCTGCATTTCGTGCCCTATGTGCACGGCTATGACTTCGAGAGCCCGACACTCGACTGCTCCATCCTGTTCGGCGACGGCCACTGGCCGGGCGCGCGCGCCCACTATCTCGTCGGCCAGCAGGTGGCGCTGATCGCGCCGCCGCTGGGCAGTCCCGGCGCGCTGGATCTGCGCCAGCCCGCAGACCTGATCGCCTGCACGCGGCTGCGCCATGTGACCATTCCCGATGCCTGGGCACAGTGGTGCGAGGCCCATGGCGTGAGCGGCATGCGCGCTTTGGATGGCCCGCAGTTCGACCAGTTCCAGAGCATCATCCGCGCGGTGATGGCGGGCATGGGCGTAGCCCTGGTGCCGCGCTGCCTGGTGCAGGATGAAATTGCCTCGGGCCTGGTCACCGAGCCGTTGCCCGGCTATACCAGCCACCTCGGCTACTGGTTCCTCTATCCCGAGGGGCGGGCCCAGCATGGCGCGCTGGCCTCGCTGCGCGACTGGCTGCTGGAATCGGCCGCGCAATCGGCCGCCGCGATGCTCGCCGCCAGCCGCGCCGCCGCGGTCAAGGCGGCGAGCGCGGACCGCAGCTGAACCCGGGTCCGCATCAGGGCAACGCGGCCAGCGCCGGCAGCGCCCGCAACGCCGAAAAACGCACGCTGAAGCGCGCCCCCGGCGGCAGCTGCTGCGGACGCGCCGCATCAAGCGACACCTGGGCGCCATGCTGGCGTGCAATCTCCTGCACGATGGGCAGGCCCAGCCCGGAGCCATCGGCCTGCGTGCCGAGCGCGCGGTAGAACGGCTGGAACACCAGCGCGCGCTCCGCCTCGGGCACGCCGGGCCCGGTGTCCTCGACCTCGAGCAGCAGCGTGCGTTCGAAGGTGTCGGCCAGCAGCCGCACCGTGACCACGCCGGGCTGCTCCGGGGTCGACGGCGTGTAGTTGATCGCGTTGTCGACGAGGTTGCGCACCAGCTCGGTCAGCAGCGTTGGATTGCCTTCCATCCAGACCCCGGGCGCACCCGGCTCGGCGCCGTCGTAGCCCAGGTCGACATGCTTGTCGAGCGCGCGCGGCACCGAGTCGCGCACCACGTCGATCACCAGCTGCGCGAGGTCGCAGCGCTGCTTTGCCATGGCCGCGCCCGTGCCTTCGACGCGCGCCAGCGCCAGCAGCTGGTTGACGGTGTGGCTCGCGCGCATGCTGGCACGGCCGATCTGCTGCAGCGAGCGCTTGAGTTCCTGCGTGCTGGTGCCTTCGCGCTGCGCGAGGTCGGCCTGCATGCGCAGGCCCGCCAGCGGGGTCTTGAGCTGGTGCGCGGCATCGGCCAGAAAGCGCTTTTGCGTCGCCAGCGATTCGTTCAGCCGGCACAGCAGGTCGTCGACGGCATTGACCAGTGGCGCGACTTCCAGCGGAACATCCTCGAAGTTCAGCGGCGACAGGTCGTCGGGCTTGCGCGCGCGGATGCGCTCCTCGAGCCGGTGCAGCGGCGTGATGCCGCGCGCCAGCGCCATCCACACCAGCATCACCGCCAGCGGCAGCACGACGAACTGCGGCAGCATCACGCCGCGGATGATCTCCCCGGCCAGCGCACTGCGCTGGTCGCGGGCCTCGGCGACCTGCACCAGCGCCAGTGGCTGGCCGGGTTCCGGCAGCGGCACCCACAACGCCGCCAGGCGCAGGTCCACGCCGCGCAGCTCGGCGTCGTACAACTGGACCTCGCCATTGCGCCGCTCGGCATCGGTCCAGGGCGGCCGCGGCAGCGCGCTTTCGCCCGCCGCCAATCGGCCCTGCGGGTCCAGCACCTGGTAGAAAACGCTGTCCGCAGCGCTCGCGCGCAGGTTGTGGCTCAGCGCCTGCGCCAGGCTGAACTGCAATTGCCCCTGCTGCACCTGCCGCGCCAGCACGCGCACGTCATATTCCAGCGCGCGGTCATAGGGCTGGTTGGCCAGTCCCTGCGCCACCAGCCAGGTCAGCGCCAGGCTCACGGGCCACAGCAGCAGCAAGGGCGTGAGCATCCAGTCCAGGATGCCGCCAAACAGCGAATACTGCTCGCGCTGGAAGAGTTTCATGGCGTATCGGGAAGCACGCGATTGGCGGTCTGTTCGTCCTGAGCGGGATAAGCGAGACACGTCTCGCCAGGCGTGACCAAGAAACAGCAAGGCCTATGCTGGTTCCCCGTTCGTCCTGAGCCTGTCGAAGGATGAACGCAGGGCCTCCATACAGTAGCCACGGCTTTCTTGCGGCACGCCCTAAAACACCCTTCGACAGGCTCGGGGCGAGCGGTGTGCGAGGAAGTCGCTGCTTCCCAGCAGTCAGCCATGCTCAATCGCGGATCTTTTCGAGACAATATCCCAGCCCCCGAACGGTCGCAATGCGGATCGGCCCATGCTCGATCTTCTTGCGCAGGCGATGGATATAGACCTCGATCGCATTGTTGCTCAGCTCCTCGCCCCATTCGCACAGGCGCTCGACCAGCTGGTCCTTGCTGACCAGGCGGCCCGCGCGCTGCAGCAGCACTTCCAGCAAGCCCAGCTCGCGCGCCGAAAGCTCGACCATCTTGCCGTCGATGGTGGCCACCCGGCCCGACTGGTCATAGACCAGCGGCCCATGCTTGATGGTGCTGCTGGCGCCGCCCATGCCGCGGCGCGTCAGTGCGCGCACGCGCGCTTCGAGCTCCTGCAGGCTGAATGGCTTTGCCATGTAGTCGTCGGCGCCAAAGTCGAGTCCCTTGACGCGTTCTTCGACGCTGTCGGCGGCCGTGAGGATCAGCACCGGCAGGCCGTCGCCGCGCCCGCGCAGCCGGCGCAGCACTTCGAGGCCATGCATCTTCGGCAGGCCCAGGTCGAGGATCAGCAGGTCGAACTCGCTGCTGGTCATCAGCACCGACTCGGCCTCGCTGCCGCTGGCCACATGGCTGACCACGGCGCCCGAGCCGCGCAGGCTGCGCAACAGGCCATCGGCAAAGACCTGGTCGTCCTCGGCAATCAAGATGCGCATGCGGATATTTCCCTGAATGGACACGGCAGTGCAAGACCGCCGGGGGTTTGGTCGATTCTAGGGGTGGATGGCGCCGCCCGGCCTGGGGTTTTCGCGCTATGCCGGCTTGCCGCTGCTGGCGGCATAGACCTCGAGCCCGAGCGCCACCACGGTCGCGACGTCGTCCCCGACCTCGGCGCGGAACTCGGCCTCGGCCTGGGCCACGGCCGCCTGGAACGCCTGCAGCCAGCTGAGCCCCGTGGGCGTGAAGCGGATCCAGCGCGTGCGCCGGTCGCGCGCATCGGGCTCGCGCGTGACCAGGCCCCATGCCAGGCACTGCTCGACCAGATCGGCCATCGCCTGCTTGCTCATGCCGGCGCGCTCGGCGAGATCGGTCAGCCGGTCGCCGGCCAGCGACAGATGGCGCGTGATGTGGATGTGCGCGGCGCTGACCTGGTCGCGCGCCGCAAGGTTGGACAGCGCCAGCGGCACCTCGACCGCATGCGCCATCAGCTGCATGACACGCGCATCGAAGCGGCGCATCGAATGCCCGAGCAAGCGGCCCAGATGGAGCTGGCGCCAGTCATCGGAATAGGGAGTGGAAGGTGAAAGGGATGCCATGAGTAATTGTCAGGGAAACTGACTAAAAATCATCTATACAGAAAAGTACAACCCCCATAAACTACTGTTCAAGCATCCAGGCTGGCAGTAACAACAGACCGTCGGTGCTCTCCAAAATCATTGCTTTACCAGGAGTTTTCATGGACGTCACCACAGTCAAGGGCAACAACCCCGCAACCGCCGCCAACAGCGAAAAAGCCAAGGCCCTGCAGGCCGCGCTGGCGCAGATCGAAAAGCAGTTCGGCAAGGGCACCATCATGCGCCTGGGCGAAGGCGAAGTCATCGAAGACATCCAGGTGGTGTCGACCGGCTCGCTGGGCCTGGACATCGCGCTGGGCGTCGGCGGCCTGCCGCGCGGCCGCGTGGTCGAGATCTACGGTCCGGAATCGTCGGGCAAGACCACGCTCACGCTGCAGGTCATTGCCGAAATGCAAAAGCAAGGCGGCCAGTGCGCGTTTGTCGACGCCGAGCATGCGCTTGACGTGCAATATGCGCAGAAGCTGGGCGTGCAGCTGTCCGACCTGCTGATCAGCCAGCCCGACACCGGCGAACAGGCGCTCGAGATCGTCGACAGCCTGGTGCGTTCGGGTGCCGTCGACCTGATCGTCATCGACTCGGTGGCGGCGCTCACGCCCAAGGCCGAAATCGAAGGCGAAATGGGCGATGCGCTGCCCGGCCTGCAGGCCCGCCTGATGAGCCAGGCGCTGCGCAAGCTCACCGCGACGATCAAGAAGACCAACTGCATGGTCATCTTCATCAACCAGATCCGCATGAAGATCGGCGTGATGTTCGGTTCGCCCGAAACCACCACCGGTGGCAATGCGCTCAAGTTCTATGCCTCCGTGCGCCTGGACATCCGCCGCACCGGCACGATCAAGAAGGGCGACAACGCCATCGGCAACGAAACCCGCGTCAAGGTGGTCAAGAACAAGGTCAGCCCGCCGTTCAAGACCGCTGAATTCGACATCCTGTTCGGCGAGGGCATCTCGCGCGAAGGCGAAATCATCGACATGGGCGTCGAAGCCAAGATCCTCGACAAGTCGGGGGCCTGGTACGCCTACCGCGGCGAGAAGATCGGCCAGGGCCGCGACAACGCGCGCGAATTCCTGCGCGAGAACCCGGACCTGGCGTTCGAGATCGAGAACCGCGTGCGCGAAAGCCTGGGCGTGTCCCTGCTGGCCGGCGCCACCCCGGCTCCCGCCGCCGGCGGCAAGCCGTCCAAGGCCGACAAGGCCGCGGAAAAGACGGCGGCGACCGCTGCACCCGCGGGCGAATAAGCAGTGAAGGCCGGGGTGCGCAGGCGAGGCCTGCGCACCCCGGCCTTTTTGCTTTTGCATTGCCATGGGCTTCGACACCCTCTCCCTCAAGGGCCGCGCGCTGCGCCTGCTGGCGCAGCGCGAGCATTCCCGGCTTGAACTCGAACGCAAGCTGGCGGCCCATGTGGCCGAAGGCGACGACCTCGCCGCGACGCTCGACGAGCTGGAAGCGAAGAATTTCATCAATCCCGAACGCGTCGCGCAATCGCTGGCCTACCGCCGCGGCAGCAAGCTGGGCACGGCGCGCGTGGTTCAGGAAATG
>Ga0308161_1001246_pt1 | contig 31764 bp, 32 predicted proteins | sample PhyFR2_FD_201034 | JGI IMG/M metagenome (GOLD analysis project Ga0308161, IMG submission 201034) | Phyllosphere microbial communities from UC Gill Tract Community Farm, Albany, California, United States - DLSLF.R2 | ecosystem: Host-associated > Plants > Phyllosphere > Unclassified | place: USA...
TACCAGGTTGAGGAAGTAGGCGGTTTCTTCCAGGGTGTCGGTGCCGTGGGTGATAACGATACCGTCGACGTCGTTGCTGTCAGCCAGCTCGGCGACGCGTTTGCCCAGCTTGAGCAGGTCGTCGTTCACAGGTCTGTCACGGGCTACGGACGCACTAGCACCAACCTTCTACGGACGGACGTTCTTCCAAGTGTCGGAGACGGCGGTTTTCCATATCCTCAAAATGAGGAGAATTTCAGGTGCTAATTCAATGGGGAGTGGTTTGAGAATGTGGAGGGTGTAGGGCCGAATTTCTGCGAGATCTGGTTCGGCAGGAAGTTATTTAATGGGCGAGAATAAGGGTAAGAGGGAATGGTGAAGAAATTTTCTTTTAGGGCGGAATGTATTGGAGATCTATGCAAGTATTTAGCTGAGGTCGGAGGTCGCTTCAAAATTGTAGAGTGCGTTATAAAGCAAGATTATTTGTTTCCTGATGTGGATGCTACTTTATCAATTGCAACTGATGTGCAAGCTCTCAAGTCGCTGGCGCGCGATGTTCTTGACTGTCACGTTATTGAGGAATCGTTGGAAGAGGGCAGTGGAGGAGCGCCTTACGAGGGTTATTCTGAGAATCTACAATGATTTTAACTTTCCGTGCGGATGGGTTCTTTCCTATGAAGATGTCGGTGCCATATTCGGTCCTAGATAGGTAAGCTATGGCAGCTCATGAGGGCTGTGCCTAGGGGAGATGACAGATGTTTTATTCGCCTTAAGGCAGGAGTAGTTAGAGGCAGGGCGTCCGGCGTTTATTGACCCAGAAAGTCACTACTCACAAACCTCAGAAAAACTTAGGGTGTGCTTAAGTCGATCTGGGACTCGCCTCATCGGTCTATCCAGCATTGCTCTCTATTCAGACTATTCAGAGTCGGATGGCCATTGATTCAGGAATTTATAGTCAGCTTCTAATGTGGCCAGCAGCTTACGAGGCTCCAGGTGGTCGTGCTCTTGGTAGGCAAGCATGAGCAGCGAAACGGGATGGACATTCAGCGCCCGAGCGATTGAGTCAATCTTGCCCAGCGTCGGTAGCTTAAGGCCGCGCTCAAGGTCACTCAGGTAGGTGCGCCCGCTTACCCGCTGGGATAATTCGAGGATGGAGAGGTTGTGTCTCAGCCTAACCTTGTTCAGCGCTAGACCAAATGCCCTCGCCAGATCTTCCTCATCAGGTGTCATCGTCGAACCATGCGCTCAAAAGGCAGCATAGGGCCATATCGCAGCGATTTTTACGACGGCCAATAGGCTGTTTTTGAATTTGCATCCCATTGGTAATCTGTTAGCCTAGGAATACGACCTTTGCTGATGGCATGCGCGGATGACTAATGTCACGTCTGCTCCGTGCGCTCTACAGTGGTTGAGCTTGAATATATAATTAAATTATTCCTTTGTTTGTCAGTGTCATTTACCTCTAACGGCGAGGCGGTAGGAGGCTGCATGGATTTCGATGTCGAGCATGAACTGATCACTCGTTTTTCCCCTCAATTTGGTTTTAAGGGCGAGCCACCTGATGATGCGATTTGGGGTATTGATTGCGGAAACGGCTGGAGCGCTCTGATTCGCTCGATGTGCATGGCCCTGGAGTATCGAGAGAATCAAACAGGGCAGGCAATCGCTTTCAATGGCATAAAGCAAAAGATGGGCGTGTTGCAATGCACGTTCGCCGGCTCCGATGATTTTGCCCGAGGTCTAGCAGAGTTTGCGCATTGGATGTCCTATGTGACCTGCGAAATTTGCGGAAACAAGGGGCGGATCGCGCGCGGCAATCAAGGATGGGTCAGGGTTCTGTGCCCATGCTGTCGATCAGCTAATCCCGGTTAACGAGCGTTGGCCAAGTCGATAATTAGGTAGGAGTTTAACCCTATGTTTTTAACACACCCCGCACTTGAGCAGTCGAATCTAAACGCATCTGATGATGGTGCTACACAGGCATGGAATTTCGTTACCAGGACCAGCCTCACGGAGTGGTTTTATCTCACTCATATTGTCAATGGCGAGGAGACAATCCCCCTAGATTTGAGAATGGTCCAAATTGATGATGGGTACGTGTTTCAGCGCTTCATCAATCGAGTATGGGCAAATCGCAGCATCGGTGAGATTTACCTCATGAGCCCTGTTATGACGGCTGACGGAAGCCGATTTCTGACATGGCGATGCGAATTGCTCTTGGAGATGAAGCGCTTTTCTCTTAGCGATCATGGCCGGCCACGTTACGCGTATCAGACTGAATTCGGCTCTCGATCCTCCGAGCCTCGCGATGAGCGGTGGTGTAGTGGCGAGGGCGAACTCATTTATCAACATCCAGACTTTGAGCGGAAATCGCGGCTCATCCGAGCGGGGGCAGCGGATTCCGACATTCACCACGCAAAGCAAGTGATCAACTGGGCTTGTGAGCTTTTCGTGGGGGATCTGAAGGCCGCCGCACAGTGGCTTCATAGCCCTCTGCTGGAATTGGGCAATCGCGCTCCTTGTGACATGGCTAGTGCTGAAGACCATCGACTACTAGAAGACGTCGTCAACCGACTTGAGCAATCATTGACGAGCAACGGGGGTATCCATGTTTGAGTGTCCAAATCTCCTGATGCCTAATAGGCCCGACCTTGTCCAGAAGGTCAGAGAGTATCTCGAACAGTTCGACCCGCCCCATAAGATTGTGTACCTAAGGTCTTTGGTTTCAAGCCCGAGGCTGTCGGATCACTTCGTCCGCAATCTGGATTCGAGCGGCCTGGTCCTGGTCGCAGATAGCTTTCTTTCTGAGCACACAATGCTTGGTGATCACACTCAGCGGAGCTATGGCGTTTCGCTGGAGGCTTGGGCGGAGATGAAGGACAAGGTTGAGTTGGTCGATGACTTCCACTTCACGGACACTACCGTGAGCAGAGTCCAGGTCTGGCCTTTCGACCCGTCCTCGATTGACCTGGACGCAATGAAAATTGCTGTAGCGCTTTCCATTACTGATCTGGAGATGAGGTATGAATCGCGGATCTGTGGTGCAGTCAGGGACCTGCTGATGGACTACAGGATCGACCCAAGTCCTGGCGCCTAAGACTCCCCATGGATTGCGCATACCGCTTACTGCGGAAGGGCCCAGGTGGGTGTGCCGTTCGCAGCTTAGTGCAGCGTGCCGGATGGACGACCCATCGAGCGCTGGTAGTAGTCAGAAACGGCTTGGAAAAGCTCTTCCGCCTCATTCTTGTACTGCTGAATAACGTCGGCCGGCGCGCCTGCATTCACCGCTTCGTGATAGATCCTCAGCGCATCCAATGCCTGCTTCATCAACGGGTCGTCCGGACCTAGCGGCGCAACAAACGCTTTCATCAATTAGCCTCTGCTTTACATTCCCTATGGGGATTCTGAAGGGTTGCTTGGTTGAGCACGAATACAGTGGAGTACATTTGTGCTCTATTCGTCTGTAGGCCACGTATTATGGGCTTTATAGGGTTTTATAGACGATTATAGAGTGATTATATATTCAAGCTTTTTCCTGGTCAGGGCTGCCGGCAACACCGGCCATCCCTGCTCAGCATCCGCATTTCGGACACGACGATCTTTCCGCCCGCAGGCCATTCTGAACGCAAACGGGGGTAGCGTTAAGCCAATAATGGGGGTGGGTTTCTGTCGAAACGGTCGACCACCTCGCGTATCTGCGCAGCGAATTGCTCAAGATTGAGGAGGTCAGCCACACCCACGGCTACGGGAATTACACCGTAGAGGCAGTAATAGAGTGAGGCGCCAACTTCGTCAGGGGTTCCCGCGCCGATCTTATAATCCCAGTATTTTCGGCCTTCTTGGGGTTCTATGTAGTGATCCAGGGATGAGGCGGAAACGTGCCCGGCGTTGTCAGACAGAACCTGATAAACGAAGTAAGACGCTTCCAGAGGACCGAGTGCCGCTAGCGCCTTCGGACTGATGAGACTGAGCGACTTTTCGAGCTGACCTATCGCCGCCTGAAGGGCCTTCCGTGCCTCGGGGTTCGTGCTTTGAGTGTGAAGAGTTTGGTATCGATTGCGCCGGCTCTTCAAATGGTCATCCCTGAGCATCTGTATGAGCGTGCCCTTGTCGCCGTCCATTGCAGAAACCGCAAGACTGACTTCAATTACTGATCGAGCCATGGCACGGCACTCGACAAACATGCCGCGCTCAGCCATCAGCAGTGCCCCCTGATAAAAGCCTGCTGCTCGCATAAGTAGCCGTACCAGAACGGCTTCCTCACTCATTGAGCTGGTGTGCACGGTATTCACCGCCTCTTGAGCAATCGCCATGATTAGGTGGTTCACGTCTCTGGCAAAGCCGAAAAGCTCATGGTTTGCTTGCAAGATGGCCGGTACTGCATCCTCAACCTCTGAGCTGAGGAAGCCGGCTTTCGGGAGTTCAAATTCCATAGAGTGAACCTAGTGATCAATGGCTACATCCAACCTTAACTCGAAATCCGCAGTTTGCGTTGATCGGCATGTTACGGCTAGACAATTTATAGATTCTGGTAAGGTTGAAGCAATCAGTTTTTTGATGTGTTGTGCTTCTTGGCGGTAGCATCCCCTGTAACACAAGTAATTTGTTGAGTTTCTTAGGATTTATCAGCACGTAGGTCTAGGCTAATTAGCAGCCCTTTTACAATGTCGTGGCAGTCCTTTTCGGGTATTTCTGTTGTAATGCTAATCAAGCCAACGCTGTTTCTTTTAACTGTGCAGCCTATGTCTTCAAAGTGGGTTACTATATCTGAGTAGAATGCCTCAAGCTTCTGCTTTAGCTCATCGGTGGAGAGTTCATCTCGCAATGGGTTAGCCGGGGTTGGGCCTTGGTAGTAGGGTAAGTAACTATAGGTTTTCATGTGCCGTCATCGCTAGTTAAGTTATGGTCAACTCTATCTTAGCGTTTAGGTGGCTGCAATTATATTCATCTGCTCCGAGTATTTTCTGCTCGAAAAGTCATCCACACACAAAGAGTGCTACCAACCTCAAAGGAGCCTTGCTCATGCTGCTTGACATTTCCGGTCGCATGCCGTAATGGCTATTTGCTATGCCTTGGGGATAGCTGGGGATCGCGGGAGGGGGTTTGGCGAAGGTGCGGAGGTGTATGGCGGTACTGTAGGCACTCCCGGAATTAACCGCTCCAGCTGTAAGCTGCCTGACGGCTTTCGGAAGCGCAAGCACCATCATGGCTCGGCTGCTGGAAGCTCTTACCAATAGAACTCGGCTAATAAACAGTACTGACATTCAACCAGAAAATTAGCAAAACCATCGTTTTTACATCTCAAAGGACTAACAGATGAACAGCCACATAGACCCCCTTGATAGAATCGAGGTTGATGCCGCACATTTTTTCTATGATGCTCCCGGTACAAGGGGGACTGATCAGCAGTTGGCCCTTTATTACGATGAAACAAATAACTTTGGTAAGCTCAAGCTTCTAGAAAGCGGGCTCAATGTTAGTAAGAGTGATAACTTTGTGCTGGGTGGTATAGTACTGAAGCCAGGCCAGTCTGCTGGAGATGCACTTGAGTTAATGCGAAAGATTAGAGTGCAAGCGAGTGCTAAAGAAATTAAATTTGACATGGTCGCCCATGGGGCGTTCGACAAGATGCTCGGGTCCACTAAGCTAAACCACGTTCTCAACTGGCTGCTTGACCATGATCTTGGCATCCACTATACAAATTTGAACATTATAAGCTGGTTTACCTTAGATATAGTTGATTCAATTCTTGCTGAGGAGGAATTTTCCTCTTACTTTGTGATGCATCGCGAACTTAAAAATGAACTGCACCACATTGCCAGCAAAAATCTCCCTGGCTTTTTAACGTTAATCCACAAATACAATTACCCGAATATCCAAAGGGGTGAGACCGCTAATTTCCTTAAAGATCTTTACTATTTCCTGGTGGCCAATTGGCCAGATATCGTTTTCCCGCCCACCAACGCACTGAAAGAAATTATTCTCAGAGCTAGAGTTGTCCCGGAGTTGTGCTTCCTGGAAGGCAATGAGTCAAATGTTTTAATCAAGGGAATTGATACGTTTTTCCTGTATCGCCTGTGCGCATTCAAGAATGCTAGCCACATTTTCGACGAAGAAAAAACAGTCAGGGAGAACATCGAGAGATATAAGGTTTTAAATTTGGGTAGGGAGATTCCTTATCAATTTGTAGACTCAAAAGATCATTTTGAAATTCAATTGTCTGACGTGATAGCGGGCTTTTTAGGGAAATACTTTTCTTTCATCGAAAAAACGCCAACCAAAAGTCTAATTCACTTTAAAAGCAACTTGAGCCAAGCTCAGCTTGATAATGTCACTGCCTTGAGGAAGCTGATTGAAAAGTCTGACGCCATCAGTAATGTCTTGCTTCATCGAGTAACGACTATGGATAGCGACAATAAGAGCGACTATTTTATTTTCGGCGCGGGTCTCTCTCCCCATCTGAAATCTACCAATCGATAAAAGCTTCACGAGCGGAGAAAAAATTGCCTCGGCCCTTTCCTTCGGCTAAAAAGACATTTAAATATCATGGCAATAATTGATTGAAGATATGCCCTCAGCACAATCGGTGAGAGGTATAGTCCCAACTCGGTTAGAGCTGATATCAGCGCGCGGTTGCTCATGGCCAAAAGTACGTGAGCGGCTGCTTTCGCTTGATAGCGGTCAGACGTGATCGTCTGCTTTCCGAAGCAGCCTGTCGTGGAGGTCTGAAAACGACCAGAAACGGTGCTCAGAGCACCTCAGCGCGTCGGTCGATCAGGCAGCCTCGGACGTATGAGTAACGTTATTTCATGGTAAAAGCACTTGGCGAACACCCCCTGTGAGCAGCGCTACTGATAGAGCATATAATAATGAAATCGCCAAAGGTTGATGCCAAATAACATTGCAGAACATAGTGCTATGGCTTACGCCAAAATATAGTCGGGGTTATACATGCGACCAGAAAATATTGAGCTGATTCGGCATTCGGCGCTAAGGGCACTTGGTGTAGTTAAAGCTGCTGATGGCAATACAAGGGCGGATAAGCATTTTTTGTTTAACCGCAAACAGGTGATTACGAAACGGAAGCTACCATCTTATTATTTGGTTTATTTTTTGCTGGTTGATTTGCTGGGATTCAAGAATCTTGGCCGTTTTGAGAAAATAGCATGGTCCATTCCCATCGATTATCTTGGTAAAGCGTTTTTGCTTGAGCATGGGAAGTTTGGGTTTGGTCTTTATGCTCATGATCCTGAAAGTGAAGGAGCTGCGGCAGAAGAAATCGCGACCCGCGTCCGTAAGGCTGTAAAAGCAGCGACACCATTTTTTGATTATATTGCCCGTCAGGCGGTAGAACGTTCTGAAGTGAACGTGGTTAACAATAGTATGCCGCTTTTATGCCGATTTGAATTCATGAGGGAGATCTACCAATCTAAGTGCGCTGAATTGGTAGCTCAGAGCGAGCTGCACGACCTGAAAATTAAGCAGAGAAACTTGCCATTGGGAGTGTGGAGTTTCGGAGGTGCGTTTTCAAATATCAAACAAGAGGCGAGCTGGTTAGCGATCTCTGCTATAGAGGCATTTTTCAGCTGGACTGAGCACGTGCTAATACATATAGCAATACTATCTGGTAGAGTCACTTCGGCATGTGAAGTCGCGGATTTGGCAGCGGCAGATTGGTCGCGAAAGTTCAAAGCTGTGTTCGATATAACAAATGAAAAAGAGAAGGCTCTTTTTGATAGTGCGCTTTCCATGCGGCAAGAGCTTAGGAATTATATAGCTCATGGCGCGTTTGGAAAAGGCGGCGAAGCTTTCTCATTTCATTCCTCGGCAGGCGCCGTCCCGGTATTGCTTCCTGAAAAAGCTGGAAGTAAAAGGTTTTCCATCGGTAGTAATCTGGATTTCGACTATGAGTTGGCATTTGGCGTTGTCGATAATTTCGTCATGCTGATTTGGTCAGGAAAAAGAGCGCCGGCACAGTTGTACATTCAAGGCAGCAACCTACCTGCAATTTTAACATTTTGCGCAGATGGAACTTACTCTCGTGCTATGACCTCACTAGAGGAAATGGAGAACTTGGTTGAGTATCTTTCTAACATGGCTGAGCAAGCGGCAAACATGGACTGGTAGCGTTCGTTTCTGGCCGATTATGGACCTTCGTAAGGGCAGCTTTGGGTCGAAAGCTGCCGTTCGTGAGTGACCGCTATCGACCCACAGCTGCCCTTCGTGAAGGGCAGCTAACCGCCAAAGCGGACGGTCACTGGGTGTGAGGCAGACTTCCACTATCTTATGACCTACGTGGATCCGGCCCTGCTCCAATAGGTATTATATGGAGAACCCTTAAATTTGATGGCCGGCGGAGTTTCGATCACCCCTCGTCGGTATAAGACCTGCGAACCTTTCGTGCAAGGATGTCCGGCCTTTAGGGTTCGACGCATTCTGCTGTGATGAAGTACGGAGGGTAAAGAGGTGGAGTCCTGAGTTTCTCCGCGAAAACTCTATATTCTGGTTCAAGGCAAGAATATCCAAAGCTTTGGGATCGAATAGTGCCTTGGCTATCTTCATAGACAACCCGGAACTGCCCTGACACACCGCTTCCCGATATCGGGAATTTGAGGGTGTAGCTCTTGGATGTGTTTGACTTTATGGTACCGAAAGACTGCTTGGTTGTGCCCATCAACTGTGGATCGTATTCAACTCTGACGAGGTAGGCGTCCTTACCGTGGTTATTGAGGGTACATCGGTGAACCATCACCTCTTCCTCGGTATCCGTTGGAAGCGGCTCTGAGGTGAACGAGAACTCCGCTAAAAACGACTTATCGCGCTCTTCGATTGTCAATGCCAAAGCCTGAAGTTGTGCCTCGATTTGCTTCGTGGCCACTGTTGCCATGATTTTTTGCTGGTCTACTGAATTTTTCAATTCCTGAGCCTGAAGCTTAAGCGCCGCAGTGCTCTGCTGTAATTCGGTTGCCTGAATCTTCAACGCATCTGTACTCAGCCTCAACCCCTCACCCTGTTGCATGAAACCGAGGACCAGCCAAAATAAACCTACCGTGCCGATAGCACCAGCGAGGAAGTCTCCCACTTCGTTGAGGGGCATAGTCAGTAGCGTGTCTGCTCGCCCTCCAATTATCGGTAGGATAATAGCCAGATATGCCAAGGTCATCGCAACGCCGACCGCACCCAGGTGCTTGCGCAGTCCCCAGCCCTGGGGTCTTACCTTGTGCGATAAGTAATTCAGCACAGCGGTAACCACGAACGCCGCGACCACCCCCGCCATGATAGTCGTTGAGAGCGGCCATCCTTCATCCGGCACTACTACAGCCGGTGGCACGCTCCAGAACACACCGCTCACTGGTTTCCACAATTCCGCCATTACATCCCCTAAGCTTCAATCCGCGACACATGACCAGCGATGATAGCTGCGACATGAAACGAAATAAACTTGGTGATACGGGCAAGGGGCGCGATGGCCGATGCCCATTGATGGACTCAGCCGCGTGAGTCGCTCCCCAGCTCATCCTCAGCAACCCGCCACCGCCAGTTCTTGTCTGGTCCGCCCCATACGACAGAGTCAGGTGTCAGCTTCTTGAAGGGGTTCAGCACCAGATCGCGTTTCAAAGCTGTGCTTAGATGTCTCTATTCATTCGCGCCGCTCGCTTGAGATGTTCTTCCGCTGCGTTTCTTTCCACTGCCGATCCTAAAAGCGGCTGACTACATTTGGATTGCTATCGCACGAAGAGACTGAATCGCTTAGAATTATAAAATTAAGCCATTCACGGTCCGGACAGGCGAGCGCTTTAGAGTGATGAAAATCAATAGCAGAAAATTTATGTTCAGCTGTGAGCAGTAAGTAATATCTGTGTTTTTTAAGACAGTATGTGGTGGAAAAATATGGCAAGAAAGATAGACGGCTTTAGCCTGATTCAACCTTTTGACGTTGTCTACGAGGATCGATTAGTAGCATTTCTCGACATGCTGGGGTTTTCCAGGATGGTCCTTGATGGCAAGGACGATGATGTTGAGTTTCTATTAAATCTAATTCCCGACATGATGAGAACTCACCAAGGTAATGTCTTGCGAGACGACCTGCAAGTTACAATAGTCAGCGATTCAATAATTTTATCTGTAAAAGCCACACCTGACGACATACTCAAGGATCTCTTCAATATGTGCGTGATCATTGGGAGAATTCAGCATGAATTGGCGCTCAATGGATACTACATGCGCGGCGGGATATCCGTAGGAAAGATGGTCCACGACTCAGGAAATAATCTAATAGTGGGCCCTGCATACATAAGAGCATACTTGCTGGAAAGCGAAAAAAGCATTGTTCCGCGAGTAATTATAGGGAAGGAGGTAATTGATTTTTACGGAAAAAACTATGGCCAGATGTGCGAATTACTCAATGATGATTTTACTCGGGATTATTATCAAGGGAATCTTGTCGCTAAGCACGAGATGGGGAGCACAGCGTGGGCAGTTGATTCTGAAATATTTATCGACTATGCGTCAACGTTTGTTGGGCGTGAGAAGGCTGGGTTCATAGGAACCATAACGAAGTTTTTGAGACGCATTGAGGAGGCGCTACTTCGCGGGGTTGCATTTGAAAAATACAAATGGCTTGCTCATTATGCCCTGAGCGCCATAGACTTGCCGAGCGATTGGAGTGATAAAGAAGTCAACGCATATTGTGATCGGATCCGGGCAATACTTGAAAAAGGATAAAGTCAGGCAGTTCGGCGTCCGAGCTAGTTCGCTAGCGATGGAGCAAAATGAGGCACGTCGTTTTTACTGGAGCAGGGTTGACCCAACGCTTGAACATCGGGCGCATGAAGAGAGTTTGGACAATGGCACCACCATCGATGTCCAGGTGCAATTTTCAAGAGCCGGCAATGCCCACGTTTTCATCGGCGTATAAGCGAGTGGTCGCATGGTCCTATACGAAGAGGCACACTACTCACGTCCAGAGAACTCGATGACGGAGGCTATATCCTGGGGCGTAGAACGTGCGAGGCACGTAGCGGTGGAAGGAAAGCCTCGATCAAAGCATAGGATCTACAAGTTATAGGTCGGGGAATACATTTTAGCCTGATGTCCGTTATGGGTCGTACAGCAACGGTCAAATCTCGACCGTCGCTGTAGGCTTTCAGACCTTCGTCTGCTCCGCCATCTCCAATGCGTCATCTACTTCAATACCTAGGTTTCGCGCGGTGCTTTCAAGCTTCGTAAGGACAAGGATGGTCAGCTCGGCCCAGAGGCGCTAGCCGACCCGTAGCAGACAATCGTGTCTGAGGTGATCATTGTGGGAGCGCCGGCCTCGAAAAATGAGCAATGGCAGTACCATTCGCAATGGCAGCTAAGGGTCGTTAGCAGCCATTCGCGACCGACCGCTATCGACCCGAAACGGACGTTCAACTACAAGCAAAGGCTTCCAAAAATGAGTCCTGCACTGGACTGGGAACTGCAAATTATCCATCCTGATAATGAATGAATGGGCATGAAGCGCACTGGAGAGGATGATCATGACTGGGCTTACGCGGGAAAACCCTACGACCATTGCCTTCGTAGTGAATTGCTATCTGAGCAACGCGATCAGTACGTTGGAGCTACAAACGTGGGCGGCTGATGTTGCAGGATCAGGGGCAGCGCATCCCGACTACGTACTAGATCTGACTACTTTTGACGCTCCGCGCTTCCACGTTTATAAAGCCTTGGGTTTTAGCCCTGGCCGAACATTTTCAGCCGAAGAAAACGATGCGATTTATGGCATTGCATACCTCCGTGATCGCGAGGTATATGAATCCGTAGATAAGGCCCGAGCGTTACAGGCTTTGCATCAAAACCCGAGTGTTCGTACGGAATTTGCAGCCGTTTTTCCGTTCCTGCTTCGCGGGTAGACCCGCTCCCGCAGGGTTCTCGCCAGCCTCGAAAATGAGCAAGAGCAGCACTTTCGCAATGGCAGCTATGGGTCGAAAGCGGCCAGTCGCGCATGACCGCTTTCGACCAATACCTCTCCCGAAGGGCCGTAATCGGCCAGCAGTAGTCGTTGGCAATGGTCTGTTCTCGACCAAAGCTGCCCATCAGCGCCAATATAGTGGTCTGTTCCCGATTGTGATGGAGGCTTCATCTCTTCTAAGATTCAGGGCCGGAATAACGTTGGCGAGCATCAACAGTCGGCTGATGATCTGAAATCTTGGGGAGGCTCAATGAACGAGCAGAGTGAAGATCTGTGTATCTGCTACCAGTGTGTGGAGGAGCCTTTCCTTTCCAGCCAGATTGCAACCACAGGCGAGATCGCGGTGTGCTCCTATTGTGAGAGCAAAGCCAAATGCTGGACGATCGAACAACTGGCGGATCGGGTTGAGCAAGCATTCGCCGAACATTACGTTCGCACTCCCAATGAGCCGGATGATTGGCAGCAAAGCCTACTGCGGGATAAAGAGTCGGATTACGATTGGGAACGAAACGGTGAGCCCGTTCGCGACGCTATTGAATGCGCAGTCCGCATACCCGACGAGGCTGTTGCAGATGTACTGGAGATTCTCGGTGAACGACACTCTGATTTCGACACAGCGGCCATGGGAGACGAGTGCGAGTTTGATACTGATTCATACTATGAGCAGAGGGATACAAGCGACGCTACCTGGCAGTACGAGTGGAGGCTTTTCGAGAGAACGCTGAAAACTGAGGCAAGGTACTTTTCGCGTGCAGCTACAGATCATCTCGCAGCTGTTTTCGGGAAAATAGATCAGCTCGGTACCTTAGATGGCAAGCCTTTGATTGTGGACGCTGGCCCCGGTAAGTCGATTGCGATTCTTTTCAGAGCACGAGTATTCCAGTCGGAGGCGCCACTTAAGGAGGCACTTTGCCGTCCCGATCTCCATCTGGGTTCTCCCCCCGCACGCGCTGCGGCGGCGGGCAGAATGAATGCGCGAGGTATCTCAGTATTCTATGGTGCCACCTCACCAGGTGTTGCGCTCGCTGAGGTTCGGCCGCCAGTGGGCAGCAAGGTTGCGCTGGCTACGTTCAGAATCATCCGTCCTCTGCGCCTTCTGGATCTTTCCGCGCTTGAAAATGCGTCTGACGGTGGGAGCGTATTCGACCCAACGCTGCTCCAGCGGCTGGAGCGTGTTTCTTTCCTGCAATCGCTCGGCCACAAGATGACGCGGCCGGTGATGCCCGATGATCAGGAGTTCGACTACCTGTCCACTCAAGCGGTGGCTGATTTCCTGGCGACCGAAAACGATCCAACGTTGGATGGCATCATCTTCAATTCGACACAGTCTGAAGAGGGAGACAACATCGTATTGTTCCACAAGGCGTCTCGCGTGATGAGCATGGATCTACCAGTAGGCGTCAAGCTGAGTGCCCACACAATGAGTTTCGACAGTGACGGTTCGTACCCCGACTATTGCGTGCGGGAGGCGGCCCCAATTCTTGACGAGGCTGAGGCTGCACCGGCGCCAAGTCATTGGGCTATGACACTTCATCATATCCGTGAGGATGAGGATGTGCGCGAGGGGACGCTAGACATCATCCCAACCTCGGTTGAAGTTCATCATGTTAAAAGAGTGAAGGTGGAATGTGATCCGCACAAGGTAGAGCGTTATCGTCATGATCTGGGTAAGAACGACACTTTCTGAGCGGTATACGACAGTGCGGCGCCAGCAGTATTCAGCAAGCAGCTACTAGCGACCGGCTGCTTCTGGCGATTGCTGCCCTTAGTGAGCGTCCACTACGAGTCGTACAACGACGTTCATACCTCGACCGTCGCTGTACGCTTTACCGTGTCGTGCGTGACGGCTTTTTTCCGGCTGAAGTTAAGCCTTTGGTCAAGTCCTCGCCGTTGCACGAGGCTGCGTCGGGGAGCCGGCAGCTCAAGGTGCATGCTGTGATATCCTGCCGCCGCACTTAGATTTGCCGGGAACAGCAGAAAACCTATGGCCAAGGCCTTTACTACCCTGGATGACGTCGCCAAAGCAGCGGGTATGTCGCGTGCTCAAGTCTCTCGGGCGTTGCGTGGTGATCCAGGTGTGAGGCCGGAAACACGCAAACGAATCGATGACATCGCCGCCCAATTGAATTATCGCCCCAACCTCGCGGCGCGAAGCTTGGTGTCGTCACGCTCATCCGCATGGCGCACTGGGGCCGCTTCATCAACCGCGAAGATGCCAAGCGTAAGGGATTCAAGCCGAGTACCGAGGGTGAGTACTCCGAGCAATTGGGTACCCCGTGGGGTGTGGAGCGGTCGATGTTTGTTTCGCCTCTAGGCGTCCCATGCTTCAAGCCGCCATTCGGCACCATGACTGCGATTGACCTCACTAACGGCAAGACCAAATGGCAAGTGCCAATGGGAAGCATCGAGGACGCGCCGGTCAAGGGCATTGTTCCTGGCGTGCATATCCCGTTGGGAATGCCGACCATGGGCGGTCCTCTGGTTACGAAGGGTGGGCTGACCTTCTTCCACGGCACGCTGGACTACTACATCCGTGCACTGGATAACGATACCGGCGAAGAGCCCTGAGCGGCGCGCAAAGCCCAAGTTCCCTTTGGCCGCTTTAGGCAGACGTGATGATCTGCTATGTGTCAAAAGCTGACGACTGCGGTTGTGTACCTTACGAAGGTCCACAATCAGCCATTAGCTGCCGTTTTCTGAGGAGCCTCCCAACTACCATGAAGTGCACCTAGCTCAATGGAGCAATCTCGGTAAGTTCTCAGAAAGGTAGCTTGTGGTCGAAAATCAAGGTGGGAAGAGTTGGATGTCATGTCTTCCCCATGTAATGAAAACTCACTCAAGTGGCACAGATATTTCTGGTTCCAGGCGACGCTTTGTGGCCTACTAACTTCCTGCTCCGAGGCATAGGGCCACATTGGCAATGCGGTCTATGCGGTGTCCTCCATGGGGGGGAAGAAGATGGGTTTGTAAAAGTGGGCCGTGGTTGCAGACTGTTCCATAGCGCGTCATAGCACCGGTTTTCGCACTTATCCCTATAAGTTATTCCATTGCTGCCAGCATTGTATAGAGGCCATAGATGGCATCCTGTGGTGTGCATGCGCTACGTAATTATTATGTCATGACGTAAAGACTCAAACATGCCTAGATAAATAAAGATTTTTTGATGGTGGAGATCAGGAATGGAAAGTAAGTCGACAAAAAGCGCAGTTAACGATTTGGTTGAAGAGTTTCAGGATGCTTGCGGAGAATATTTATTCTGCTTGATGTTTGCTTCTAATGGAATAGAAACAAATGGAGATCTCATAGCTAAGGAGAAGGCGAAGCCTGGTCAGAAAATCTGGATAGCATCTGATACGACGTCCGATCCGAAGTATCATGCCAGAATGGATGTTTCGATGTTTGTCGAAAAATCAAAGAAAAATGGCTTCTTTGTTAATGAGCTTTGCAAGTCGTTATTGTGTAGCATTTATTCGCTATGGGACGAAATTTATAGGCATAAAATAGCGAAGGCAGCAGAGGTTGAAGCCAGTGCACTGATTGTACCACTGATGGGAGATTTGCGTAAAATTAGGCACTGTATTATTCATAATAAGTCCACTATACCCGAGGGCGGGTATCAGTTTGAGGTGCTTACTTGGAAGCTAGCGCCTGGTGCCCTTGCAATCACAGCTGAAATGTTCCGTGAATTCATTGATATAGTCAGAACCAAAATGGCCATTCAAGCAGCTTCGCTAACTCCAGAGATGCTAGAGATTTATCAGCTCATGATAAAGAAAGAGAAAGAGAGTTTTGATAGTTGGTTCAAGAAGCCTGGAAATAAACAAAACGACATACCATGGCCAGGGATGAATGATGTGCTAAAAAGAATGGATAAAAAAGAGAAGTGAGGGAGGTTTGAAGGCGTGACGATCGGTAATGCAGAACGATGCGTACTAGATGTGTTGCGGAACGACCCTGATCTGATCAAGCAGCTTGATCCTAGGGTTTTTGAGGTCGCCGTATCTGCTGTCTTGAAGGATATAGGTTTCAAGGACGTAAAGCTTAGTCGTTTTTCCAAGGACGGTGGTACTGATATTCTCGCAATATACTTGGAGGGGGAGGTTGAGAGAACCGTAGTCGTAGAAGTAAAGCGGCATGAAGATAATATAGGGATCAGTTTGCTGATCGCCTGTTTGGCGTGAAGCACCGTGATCGGCGAGACAAGTCTTTGTTGGTTACCTCTTCTTCAATTGCGAGAGGTGTTAGAGAAAGCTATAGTACTCACACTGATACCATGAGTTTTATGGATTTTGATAAGCTTTCAGAACTCCTACAGAGAGATTCTAGCTGGTCCCAGACGCCTTCTGGACTTTGGACTAAATCCAAGGATGACCCCAGCGATCAGACTTCGGTCTAAAAATAGGTGTGTCTGACATGACTTGCTAGGCCGGGCAGGGGGTTACTATCTTTTTTGGGCTATCAGCGTGCATTCAGATTGTGATATGACTATTGTGTCAGTTTACCATACAGCGTGAGGAGTATTTTGATGTCTAGGTTGGCAGAATTCCGTGAGCTTGAACGCAATTTGGCAGCTCAGCTCGCTGAGTTGGAAAGTCTGAAAAACGATGCTGGCTTGCAGAGAGAAATGGAGTTTGAAAAGAAACTCCGTTCGCTACTGGAGGGCTACGGTTATAGCCTGCGTGACGTGATCAGCATTCTTGATCCTCAGTCCGCTCGCCACACCCCTGCGGTACCTGCTTCGAAGACGACTCAGCGCAAGGCTCGTGAAGTCAAGGTCTACAAGAACCCACACAATGGAGAGATCATTGAGACGAAGGGTGGCAATCACCGTCTTCTAAAAGAATGGAAGCAGCAGTATGGCGGCGAGACTGTAGAGACTTGGGCTAGGCGCTGACGCGCACCCAGCTTCGAGAAAGGACTGGAGGGGGCAGGCTCGCGTGAGGTTCCAGCGCCGACCGAGCCCCCTGGACGTTTTCCGCACAGCGGGTCCGGGATAGATAGCCGCTCAGCGGAAATAGCCCAGCAGATGCGGAGAGAGTTTACCGCCCACTGGAAATCTAGTTGCGTCTGTTAACCGGACGCAGGTTTTGCGCCCTAGTGGATGGAAAGATGGACGGACGCGTGAGGAAGCCGGAAGTACTCCGAACTATGACGACACCCCCTGCGCTTAGTCTTAATGCTTTCAAACGGCCGGTGCTAATGAAGCACCGACCTTCTTGCTAAGAATCAGTACTCCCAGAAGATGCGTTGCAGCTCCTTGCTATCCTGGGTCCTGGTCATTGCGACCATAGCCAAGATCCGCGCCTTCTGCGGATTGAGGTCATGCGCCACGACCCAGTCGTATTTGTCATCTGGCTGTTCGGCATTGCGCAGTACGAAACCCCCTTGGTTGACATGGGACGAGCGAATGATCTGCACGCCGTTCTTGTGCAGCTCTTGCAGCGTCGGCACCACCCGCGCCGACACTGAACCGTTGCCAGTACCAGCATGAATGATTGCCTTGGCGCCGCTCTGTGCCAAGGCCTTGTACGCCGTATCGGTCACATTCCCGTAGCTATATGCAATATCTACCTGCGGCAGGGTGCTGATCTGCTTGATGTCGAATTCCGAGTTAGTGGTATGGCGCTTGGCCGGCAGACGGAACCAGTACGACTTCCCTTCCACGACCATGCCCATCGGGCCCCATGCGCTCTTGAATGCTTCGGTCTTGATATTGACCGATTTGCTCACATCGCGCCCGGACTGGATTTCGTCGTTCATGGTCACCAACACGCCTTTACCGCGAGACTGCTTGTCGCTAGCAACGGCTACCGCGTTGTAGAGGTTGAGCATCCCGTCTGCCGACATGGCTGTACCTGGACGCATCGACCCAACCACCACGATCGGCTTGTCAGTCTTTTCTACCAGATTGAGAAAGTAGGCGGTTTCTTCCAGGGTGTCGGTGCCGTGGGTGATGACGATGCCGTCTACGTCGGTGCTGTCGGCAAGCTCAGAGACGCGCTTAGCAAGCTTCAGCAAGTCGTCGTTAGTAATGCTCTCGGACGCTATTTGCATCACCTGCTCGCCGCGAACATTTGCGATATCCGCTAGCTCAGGTACACCGGCTATGAGCTTGTCGATACCAAGCTTGGCGGCCTGGTAGGTGGCGCTGTTGGCAGCACTTGCTCCGGCGCCGGCAATGGTGCCACCGGTAGCAAGAATGACCACGTTGGCGAGTTTCTGCTGGGTTTCGGCTTCTTTGGCGGAAGCAGCGGTTGGCAGAATAAGCAGAAGCGCCAATGCGCTGGGTGTGAAGCTTTTCAAAGCAGCATTCATTATTTTGTCTCTCTCTTCCTGATGAGATTGGTTGCTGTGTAGCGCCTACTTCAAGGCAGGTTTCGTACCAGTGCCTACCTCGCTCAGCAATATTGTAGACCCCCCATCCAGCGGCGGTTTCCCCTAGGTCAAGCTGGCGTGCCGCGACTCAAACGTTCGGAGCCTCGAACATTGGGGTGGATTCATGTTCGGTTTTCCGGAGAGGTGCAGGGAATCCTGGCCTCACGTTTGAGGAACCTTGAGCAGATGACTCGGATAGCCGATCACTGTTCTAGGAGGGCTCGCGCGAACACCGATTCCCCAGAATGGCAGCTGAGCCGAATTACTCCTGCAACGCACCCAAACCCAGGTGGGTATTGAAATTGTCCGCTTAATTACAAATTTTTTTGAAATTTTTTCAGGCGTGCTTTTGTTAACTGATATTGACATGAAGACAGAAATCGTGATGGCAAGAAATGTGATTACAATTAAACTATTTAAGAATGAATGATTTGGAGTTTTGTCAGTGTTTGTGGCATTAACCATCTAGGAAATTCTGTAATAGGATCAGATTTTTGTTATTGCTTCGCAACTCTAGACTTTTTTCGCAGGGCTAGACAGCGTCTTCCGGACATGTTTCCATTTTTGCCATCGAACTGATCGAGCGTAGTGAAGATGGCATCTGTGAGATTTGTTAACTACAACCCGGCGGATGTCTATGTGCAAAATGGGATAGTTGTTGAGGTTTCTCATCGGACAGGGCTTGAGCGAGATGCCGTTGCTGTAACTATCCAAGACTTTCCCCAGGTTTATTGGTCTAGTGGAGAAAGCTGGGAGGCAGCAAATTTTTGGCTTGCAACCTTTTTTCGGCCGGTCATGCGCGGGGCTCTGAGTCTTGATACTTTGGTTGGCCTGGCCTACTGCCTGCTGCACTATATGAATTTCCTAGAAAGGGAAGGCATTCATTGGATGGCCTTTCCGTTGCCGCAAAATAAGCGGTGTATCTTCCAATACCATTTGGAGTTGCAGGCTGATTTGAAAAAAGGAAGCCTGTCGTTCACTTCTGGCAAAGCAAGGCTCAAGGCTGTCATTAGACTCTATACGGATCTTATGGGTTATCATCTTCTTTCGCAGTCTTTCAGCGTATTCGAAGAGTTGAGCTTGGAATGCAAAATTGCCAACATTGCTGGTCTAGAACGTACGTTAGCTGTGAGCAAGGAGCAGCTCAAGTTAAGGGGTAGCACAGATATAATGGGGCGGGTTGAGGATGGATTACTGCCCGTAAGTTTTGAAACGCAAAAGCAAGTGCTTAATATAGCTTACGAGAATGCTTCTCCAGAAGTGTATTTGATGCTTGTGCTCGGTTTTTACACAGGGATGAGATTAAGCACTATATGTGACTTAAAGCTACTGACCCTGAAGCATGCTCGTGCATCTGCGGACGGAGGATTTTACTATCTGTCAGTAGGTCCTTCTGTGAGCTATGCGCCCGTAGCAACGAAGTTTGGCGTTAGTGGCGAGGTTCCAATTCCTGCCAATATATACGACATGGTGCACTCATATATAAAGTGCTCCAGGCGCTTGCAGCGGCTTTCAAGAGCAAGCGTGATAGACCGGCAACTCGTGTTTTTGAACAGAAATGGTAAAACATACTGTCGAAAGGGGCGCAGGAGCAGCAGTACCGTTAACAACCAGATTTTAAACATACGGAAAGCTGCACGCAGTCAAGGTTATGAGCTTTCATTCAAGTTCCATCAGGCGAGAGCGACTTTTGGTGCGGATTTTGTTTTGTCTAACTTGGATAAGCCTGGCGTTAGCTTGAAGTCCGTCATAGGCACCCTTAAAGACGTGATGCTACACAAGTCTGAGAAGGCAACCATGACTTATATTCGGTTTGTTCAGGCCAATAAGGCTAAAGCTAAATGGGCTGACGAATTCTTTCGCAGAAGTGTTGAGTTGAGGCAAAAATGGTAGTGTGCCTTGCTCGCCGCGAGTAAATAGTATGGAGTTTTCATAGGTGAAGATTAACTATCAAATTACTGATCTTTGTTGTTTGTTGTACATGGGTGGAGCTGCCTGCAATACGCGGACTTTTAATGGCCTGGTAGAAGGAGGAGGGCTTGGAGTTCCGCGTTCTGAAAGACAGCCGCTAGTCGAGCTTCTTTGTTCGTATTTCGAGAAAAAGTTGCTTACCCATAAGTTTGTTCATGTCTGGCTAGAGATGTATAATGTTCGCAGGTTTTATGCGGCCTGCGACGAACTCAGCATCGATTTGACCCTCGACAATGTGTTGCTCAACTACGAGGCCTACATCAATAAGTTTTGGATGTTGACTCATTTGGGCAGAAGCAGATTATCAGAGCGCGCCGTATATCAAGCAGACTTAGCACTTCGGCGTCTCCTTCGGGGTGCTTTGAATCTTCCAGATGGCGTGCTGTCACCGTATCGTCGCGCAGAGGTCTACCGTCGCGGCGATAAGCTGGTGGGCAAATGACGGTTCGTACTAAGTCCGAAAGCGAATTAGGATTCGAGCATTGCGATTTCGAGGGCAATAAGCCCATGACAAATTTTCGCTACCTGCTCTACCCTGGTGGGGCGGATACCAATATGCGTTCCGTAGATAAGCTAATTGATACAGGTGGCTTAGGAACGCCGCGATGGAGCAGGCAGCATCTAGTAACGATCTTTCACTCTTACTTTGAGCGGAAATTTAGAACCCATACGAGGAAAAGTGTGATAGGGGACGTTTTTTCTCTTAGGCGCTTTTATAAAGATAGCGACAGTATTGGTATTGATCTCACTGAGAGTAATGTGTGCGTGAGCTATGAGTCATATAGTGCGTATCTTTGGAAGCTAGTGTTGTCCGGCGAGTGCTCGATCTCCGCCGAATCAGCATACCGGCTCGATTCAGATATCTTGGGAATAATCCAAGGGGCCTTAGAAATGCCTGTAGGTATTCTCAAGTCTGCGTTTAATTACACAGAACTGAGGCGTCGTGGATTGATCAAGGTTTTTAAGATTGATAAAAGCGATCTCAATGAAGGCTTTCAATTCGGTGCGGATCTGCTTGATGTTATCGAATCATTTACCCTCGATGCATGCCTTGGTGAACTACCTCTGATAATCCGGTATTCAAATGCAGGGAGTTATGAGTACTGGGGGCATTTGTATCACCCAGATAAACTAATGGGGGGAGTGGTCGGCTTGCCTACAATGTTGAGCGCGTGCATGTAGCACGAGAAAAGAAGAGGTTGAGCGGAAGTGTTAAGTCGCGTGCGAAACTTTTGGATATACGAGTGCATGCGGAATTTGCTTTGTTCGTCTCTCAAACCGGTATGAATGTTTCGTTGGCCTATGGCCTTCCTTTTGAAGACTACAGGTTCATCCCATATGAAGGCGGTTACAGGGTTGTAGCTTATAAGCCTCGCAGTGGGCGTGCGGTTGAGTTTTTTGTTTTTAGCGAATATAAAAAATACTTTATGCTTATCTTCGTTTTCTTAAGGAAGCATTTCCAGATGGGTGCGATTATCTGTTTCCCTTCAGCATTAAGGGTCACAAACGTGCGATGGAGTATAGGCAAACGCTATTTGCGGCGTTGCTAAAAAGTAGTGGTAGAAAATGCCTCACTTTAAAGTCGCTCCGCGAAAAGCGTATAAATTGGTTGCTGCGTGAGACGCATGATCCGGACTTCGTTGCAGATGTTGCTCAGCATAGGGTTGGGACGACCTTCAGAAACTATTCGAAGCCAAATCACCACATCGCCAGCAGCGAGTGGGCGTCTTATTTCTCCAAGCGCAAAGATTCCAGGCCTGCCGTACTTGATGGGGGGTGTACGCCTAATACGCCAGAGCCAATAAAAGGTAATCCGGTCGCCCCCGATTGCGTGAACCCTACCGGCTGTTTGTTCTGCGAGCACTATGAAGGTATTGAATCTTTTGATTACATATGGTCATTAGTTACATTTCGCTATCTGAAAGCTTCAGAGTTAAAACTCATTCCCGTTGGTAGGGGGGTCGAAAAGTCACCGCAAAAATCCGTTATAGATCGAATAGATTTTATTGTCGAGGATTTTTCTAGCTTGAATGATCAGTGTCGATCTTGGAGAGAAGAAGCTGAGATTAGAATTACGGAAGAAAATTTTCATGATAGTTATCGGGCTTTGATTGAGGTTAGGTTTAATGTCTGAGCGTATGACATCCAAAGTCGCTATGGAAGATCCACCTCTGTGTAGTTTGAATCGAGAGTTTCCACAGTTCCCACCACCTGATGACTTCCCTGTTTGTACTTCTAAGCGTGGCGTTATCTTGGCCAGGTTTGAAGATAATTCCTGGCCAATGCAGGAGTGGCTTGGGAAAGTTTACACGTTTAGGTTTGGCGTGGAGTCCACGTCGAAGATCTCTCCATGGCTCTTAGAGCAAGAGTCGTATTTTTTTAAGTTGATTCTGGTGTTTATCATGTGGGTTGATCCAGGAGGCCTGAAGCCGTCGACCCTTCAGTCCCGATATGGGAAGCTCCGCACGATGTTTAAGTTTTGCGCAGAAAATGGGATCTCAGTGACTGAGTTGTACAAGTTCCCCCATCTGGTTTCTGGTTTTATTTTGCTCGTTGGCAAATTTGCTAGTCAGTATGTCAGTCTTATGCGGGCAATTTACAATAATCAAGGTTTGCTGGGTTTTAAGCTATTAAATCCTCGGCAAATAGCGGATTTGGTTACGGCAGGTAAAGCACGAGTATCTAGGCAAACACCATATATTCCCTCTAGGATTTCTCAGATTCACTTGCTGCGTTCGCTGGAGTTAATGGAAGACTACAATAGGCATGCGGATTCTTTTGAGAGGCTATATGAATATATTTGGAGTGCATACGTCGATAATAATGGCTCAGCCATAACTTGGCATCAAAAGTTGGTTGGTCCTTTCAATAAATCTGCGAAAGTTGCGGGTTGTCATTATTTTGGTTTATTTCAGAAAACTGCTGAGGAGTTTGGGGTAAAGGATGTTTTGATAAAGTGGATGTCTCGCCGGCCTGGAGGTTGCGCGAAACTTGATTTGACATCATTCTCATCTTTTCTCAGTTGCGTTGTTATTGCAGGTTCTACATGCATTGCTAGCTTGAGTGCAATGCGAAAGGAGGAAATAAATAATCTGCGAGTCGACTGTTTTGAGATGGTTGAGACTGATCTTGGAAAGGTTTGCTATCTCAGAGGTGAGACTACTAAAACCATTCACGACGATGATGCGCGCTGGGTCACATGCGAAGACACCCTTAAGGCTATTTCGGCTATGGCATCCATCGCCAAGTTGAGGATGGTGGCTGCTGTGGAATTGGGTGTTGATCATTCTCCGGATGAAGTTGCCAACCCCTACCTCATCTCTAGGGTTTACGAGCCGTGGTCACATGACTGGGGTAAAGATAGGTCCATTCAGACAAGTTTGCGGAAGGCTATTAGTGCTTCCAGCCTTTACAAGGACTGCCCCATTCTCTTCTTGCCAGGGGATACAGTTATCACCCAGCAAGATTTTGATGAGGCCCTCAAGGCGAATCCAGATTTGAACATTGAACGATTTGCTGTTGGTGACCGGTGGTCGTTTGCATTTCACCAGTTTCGCAGAACACTGATGGTCAATGGTTCCCTTTCAAACCTGGTTTCGCCTCAGTCTATGCAGTATCAGTTGAAGCATCTTTATCTAAGTATGCAGATGTACTACGGGCAGAACTATTCGGGGCTGGCATTTAACTCTAAGGCGAAAGAGGAGTTCATTGAGACCTCGTATGAAATGATGGCTAGCCGGGTTATGGAGTTGAAGAGCCCTAAATTCGTATCGACGATTAGCCCTCTTCATAAGGAACGCGCGATTAGCTATTATGACGGCAAAACTATAAAGCAGCTTACAAAAATGGCAGGGCAAGGGACGATGTCTGTCAAAGAGACCGTCATGGGCATATGCCTGAATACGGAGCCTTGCGAGTTTGGAAGCGCTGATTTCGTATTGGGCTGTAATGAGTGTACTTCTGGCCTTGCATGCAAAGATAACTTGCCTCTCATCAAAAAGGTTGACGATCGATTAAAGTCTCAACTAGATGCTGCCAAAGAGGATGGCCCTCGTAAAGATGCGCTTAGAGTTCAATATGAATTCACACAAAAACTGATCAATGTGGTGCTAGTATGATGGCCAGTTAGAAGCTGATGGCTAAGCTTCAAATCTGAGTTGCCTTGCCTGTCCGCCAAATACCTCATATGTCTTAGGCATAAAGGAGCTTCTGTGAAAAATCGCGTTGTGGAAGAATACCTTAAAGCGTTTAAGCGTATCATCGAAGGGACGCCTATTCGATCAAGCAAATATGATAAGTTGACGCTGGCTAATGTCGCGCGAGAGGCGGGGAAAGATCCGTTAGCGCTGAAGAAGTCAGGTTAATGTCGTATGTCTTAAGTTAAAGGAGCTTCTGTGAAAGATAGCGCTGAGGAAGAATACCGTAAAGCGTTTAAGCGTATCGTCGAAGGGAGGCCTATCCGAATAAGCAAGCATGCTAAGTTGACGCTGGCTAATGTTGCGCGAGAGGCGGGGAAAGATCCGTCAGCGCTGAAGAAGTCACGCTACCCTACATTCATAGCTGAGGTTGAGGAGTACAACCGCTCGCCTAGCGCGACTGTAAAGCGTGCTGACCGTTCGCTTACCGCTCAGCTTACAGCTGCCAGAGCTGAGAATAACGCTTTACGGGCGCGATGCACGGAATTGGCTGCTGAGAGGGATATGGCACATTCTAAGGTTCTGAATCTTCAACAAGCATTCATTGAGAAATGCCTAGAATTGGAAGAATACAACGGCCCGTCCACCATAGCGGTTATGGATCAGCATTCTCGCAATCGGTTTATGGATCGAAAGGGTAGGGAGTAGAGACCTTAGATCTTCGCCTGGAAATATTCGATGCTCGGATAAAGTAGGAGTTTCCTCTGCTTCGGTTCGCTTGAAATACCCCACTAGTTTAATCGTGTGCACACCGCACCGTTTCGCCTCGTAGTTGGTGATGGTGGAAATACGATGCTGGCCGGAGCGATGCTGTCTGTGTGCCCATGGTAAAAACAAGCCACCCATGCTAAATAGCCGATCGATAGATGGCTTGTCGCCATCAAGCACGAGGTGGCGCAGGGATGCAATTTGTAACGAACGGCCCGGATATCCCAGACGAACTGCTCCAGGCTCATGAGGAGGGTAGGGTAGTTTTCTTTTGTGGAGCAGGCATATCCTACCCAGCTGGGCTATTGGATTTCAAAGGCTTGGTACGTCTCATCTACGAAGAAGCCCTGACCAATTTTGATAGCGCAGAGCAGAAGGCCTTCGAAAACTACCAGTACGATGCCACTCTGGATCTTCTTGAGCGACGCTTGCCGAATGGGCGCGCTGCTGTTCGAGAGGCGTTGGCGCGGGCTCTCAAGCCCAACCTTCGGCTCAAAGGCGCAACGGATACACATGCGGCATTGTTGTGTTTGGGGAAGAGCCGGACCGGGGCGTTGCGTCTCGTCACAACAAATTTTGATCGTGTCTTCGATGCCGCAGGTCGGCGCACAAAGCAGCAGTTCAATTCATACTCCGCCCCGATGCTCCCGCTTCCTAAAAATAGTCGCTGGGACGGGGTGGTCTACCTGCACGGCTTGCTGCCGACTAAGCCCACTGCGTATGAACTCAACCGACTCGTCATCACCAGCGGTGACTTCGGGCTTGCATACCTGACTGAACGCTGGGCAGCCCGGTTCGTAAGTGAATTGTTCCGTAACTACGTGGTTTGCTTCGTCGGGTACAGCGTCAGTGACCCGGTTCTACGGTACATGATGGACGCGCTGGCAGCTGACAGGATGCTTGGCGAAATCACTCCTCAAGCATGGGCTTTCGGTTCCTGTAATCCTGGGGAGGAGAGCCAAAAAACTGCTGAGTGGAAGGCAAAGGGCGTAGCCCCCATTTTGTATCACACCCAATCGGGGCCTAATCCGCATAGGGGGCTACATCAGACCCTGAAAGCTTGGTCTGAGACCTACAGGGATGGGACTACTGGTAAGGAGCGGATAGTGACCAATCATGCTCTCTCCAAGCCCTCAGCTAGCACCCGACAAGATGATTTCGTGGGGCGTATGCTATGGGCGCTCTCCGATGGCTCAGGGCTACCCGCGCGCCGGTTTGCGGATTTCAGTCCCGCCCCATCCTTGGAGTGGCTATTGGGCGCATTCAGTGATCCGCGCTACTGCCACTCAGATCTTGGGCGCTTTGGGATTCCTGCCCAGGTGGAAACTGACAAAAAGCTCAGCTTCAGTCTGGTTCAGAGGCCCACGCCTTATCACTTGGCAGCTCCGATGACGCTTGTCGCCGGGCGCACGGGTTACTGGGATGATGTGATGTTCCAGATAGCTCGTTGGCTTGTGCGCCATCTCGACGATCCTGATCTTTTGCTTTGGCTCACTGCTCGGGGTGGATGTGTTCACGAGCGCCTTGAGTTTCTTATTCAGGAGCAGTTGGGGCTTACAGCCAAGCTTCAGAATGAGGGAAAAACTGCCGAGCTGGATGCGCTCCGAAAAAGCTCACCTAAGGCGATCCCCGGACCTCTCATGCGCAAGCTCTGGGGGCTGTTCCTGGCTGAGCGTATCAAGTCGCCGTGGAGAGAGATGGATCTTTACAGCTGGGCCGAGCGACTGAAGCGAGACGGTCTAACCGCGAGTCTGCGGCTACAGCTACGTATGCTGCTTTCACCTGTGGTCTCCATATCCAAGCCATTTCGATTGTCGGATGATGTGGATATTTCACCAACCCATCTACGGCATCTGGTGAACTGGGAGCTGGTATTAAGCTCCGACCACGTCAGATCCACGCTCTCCGAGTCGTCTCATGAAATGTGGGCGTCGGCGTTGCCATTGCTGCTAGGGGACTTCCAAACACTGCTCCGTGATGCATTGGATCTTTTGCAAGAATTAGGTAGTGCTGATTCCTTTGAGGATCGATCATTCTGGGATCTGCCTTCGGTTAGCCATCACTGGCAAAACCGCAGCTTCCGCGAGTGGGTGGTGCTTATTGAGCTTGTCCGTGATTCGTGGTTGGCTAATTTCAGAGAGCATCCTGATGCTGCCGTGAAGATCGCGCGCAGTTGGTTTGAGGTTCCGTATCCTACCTTCAAGCGCTTGGCGTTCTTTGCTGCGAGTCAAAATGGCGCTATTCCCGCAGAGCAGTGGGTTGAATGGCTGCTGGTAGAAAATGGCCGTTGGTTGTGGTCAATCTCCACTAAGCGAGAGCTTTACCGCCTGCTTGTGCTGCAAGGGCGAAGGCTGCCGCTTGCGGCTCAAGAAATGCTGGAGGCGGCGATTCTAGTCGGACCTCCGAGAGATAATTTTGTTGATGACATTCCGGATGATCGCTACCAACAGCGTGTAGATCAGGCGGTCTGGAGAGCGTTTGCGAAGCTTCGGTTGGGTGGACTTATCCTCGGTGCTCTTGCTCAGCAAAGGTTCGATGACCTATCTGCTGCCTACCCGCTTCTCCGCTTGGCGGACAACGAGAGCGATGAATTTTCTCACTGGATGAGTGGGACCGGAGATCCAGATTATCAAGATGAGCGTGTCATCAGGCTGGCACCTCACAAGCGAGAAGCGCTTGTTGAATGGCTCCGAAATCCCCCGGCCGAAAATGAGTATTTTGACGAAGATACCTGGAGGGACGTTTGTAAAAAACACCTTCTCAACAGCCTACATGCGTTGGCAGATCTAGCGAAGGAAGGGCAGTGGCTGGTGAGGCGTTGGCAGGAGGCTCTCCAGGCATGGAGTGAGTCAGGTATTGCTCGAAAATCGTGGCGTCACGTAGCGCCATGGATCGAAGCGATGCCGGATGGGGTTCTGTCTCAAGTAATTTACGATGTCACTCGTTGGCTTGATGAGGTCTCTAAGTCGAGCTTTGAAGGTCTAGCCGTGTTCCTGAGGATTTGCCGAAGGGTGATGGCGCTGCCTCTTGATGCAGATACGGGCATGACTAGTAATGGCGAACCGATCAATCAGCCGGTTACCGAAGCCATCAATCATCCGATTGGTCACGTAACCCAAGCGCTGCTGAATATTTGGCAGAGATCCGAGCTTAGCGATGACGATCGACTTCCAGAGCAGATCAGTCGTCTCTTCACGGAGCTATGCGATTCACAAGTGGACAGATACCGTCATGGGAGGGTTTTGCTTGCGTCTAGACTCATCTCTCTGTTCAGGGTTGATGAGGCCTGGACAAGAGCTAGTCTACTTCCACTTTTCAGCTGGGCTAACAATCCAGCGGAAGCTAGAAGGGCGTGGGCCGGTTTCCTTTGGTCACCGCGCTTATATCGCCCGCTTCTCTTGGCTTTCAAGGCTGATTTCCTCGATACAGCTGGCCATTACGAGGATTTGGGGGAGCACGATGAACAGTTTGCTGCGATTTTCACCTATGCGGCCCTGGGCCCCCTTGAAGGGTACAGCTCTGAGGAATTCCGTCTGGCTTTTGCCGAGGTTCCTTTAAAGGCTTTACAAGATTCTGCTCAATCCCTTTCACAAGCATTGGAGGGGGCAGGGGAGCAGCGTGAGGAGTACTGGCAGAATCGGATTTTGCCCTTCTGGCAACATGTCTGGCCAAAATCTCAAGAGCTGGTGACTCCCATCATTGCAGAGTCATTGATCCGAATGTGCATTGCGGCTGGGACAGAGTTTCCCGCTGCGTTGGATGCTGTTTACGACTGGCTGGTTCCCACAGAGCATATGCATTATGCCGTGCACAGGCTGCGGGAGTCAGGGCTATGCACAGCGTTCCCGGCGGATGCATTGCGTCTGCTGGCGGCGGTGGTGGGCGACCAAGCTTGGCCGTCTCCTGATATTCGCCCGTGTTTGGAAGCTATTGCTCAGGCGCAGGCGAGCCTTGCTGACAGTGCAGAGTACCGCACGCTGGCTGACTACGCGCGTCGTCATGGGCTGATTTAACTCAAAGCGTCTCGGCATAATGATATATGTGAGTTAATAGAAGGAGAGCAGATATGGGGTCGCCAGAAATTCATGAGACTGAATGCGATAGTGATGTCAGTGAAGATAACGTTTATTCAGGGCAGTCTACATATCTGTATTCATCCAGACTTGACTGCTCATCAAGTCTTGCCGAGATATGCAAGATTCTTGTGTGCTCTGACGCTTTCACATTTGCCCTGGATAATAGAGGGGCAATAATTTTTAAAGAGAAAGACCGAGTCAGGGTTCAGGGTTTAGATATCCAAGCTACTATCCAAGGGGCGGGGATGACGGTTAAGGGTCATGAGGCATTCATGGATGCCAACGGCCAAGATTCGGTTCGCTACTCTTTCATGAAAGCGTTAAATTTGTTGCTTTCGGAGCGTAAGTTGTTTAATGGGGAGTTTGGCTTTCCGGCTGAGAGTGTGCGTGTATATTTGCGACCTTTGGCAATTAAAGCTGAGGGTGGTGAGGGGTATGAGTTGTTCATTCCGCATGTAAAAATTTCAGGTGACGGACTGATTTCCATCGCTTTGGATGGAGTGCTTGGGTTTGATGAGCTGGCCTCGGATAAAGTAGTCCATGAAGAAGTCAATAAGTCCCTGCGAAACTTAAAGTCGGTGCTTTGTGTTAAGGCTTTACATCAGGCATCTACTGAGTGTGAAATCGCCCAGCTTTCAATTTCCGCACGGCGTGCTCAGAGAAGTGCATTTGAAGAGATGATCGATGCCTCGATGAACTTGCCATTTTCTATAGAATTCGCAAGTGAGGAGTTGACTCTCTATGAGCTTGTGCATACGGATCAGCTAACTCTAACTGATGTCGCAAGAAATCTATTGTCTGTAGTTGCGCGATCGATTTCAGTTGGCAAGGTGAGGGCGAGAGTGAACTGGTTTAAACTTCGTAGGTTCGATCCGCCGGTTTGTAGGTTCTGGTATGGTAAGCCCCTTTTAGCAGTGCTGAATCACACGGCTCAGAAAGGAGCGGCAGAAGAGAATTGGTCTGCTCACAAAGCTTTTGTGAGTAGCGTTATGGTCCGGGCTGATTTGTCTGGGGGAGCGTATGGTCAGTCGACACAGCTCAATGATTTGAGATGTTTTGATGACTTCAATAGCTTTTACTCAGAGCCAGTATCTTTGATCTTCTCATCTTTGAAGGTCTCTGAATTCATAGAGAGTAACGATGCCTATACGTTTGATAACTTGATCTCTGATGTCCATGTGTTAAATGAAGTCGCGCATTGTATGGTCGTTTTTTATGCGTATGCTTCGTCGGCTTTGGATGGGTGCAAAAAAACGACGGAAGTGACCCGCATTGAGTTGCAGGTTCTGGGGTTCGAGGAGTCGTTGTACTCGCTTTACAAGTATGGGGAAGTGGCTGATTATATCGAGGAGATTAGGCGGGGTACTCATCTCACTATGGTTGGCAGGATGTTCCATAAAAAAGTTGAAGCCGTGAAGAAGGCACTAGAGCTTGATGAAAAAATCGCGTCTGAATCGTTCACCAGGCGGATAACGATAATTTTTGGAATCATTGCTTCAGCCGCTCTCTCCCCTGAGTTAATCCAACCCGTAGTTAAGCTGGCCGGGATCAGCCTCGATGATCAGTGGACAAAAATCTTGGGGTTGGCGGCGGCTATGACGGCTGTTGCGGGTCTGCTTGTAGTGACGCATTTCGGGTTTAAGGCGACTCAGTGGTTGCTTAGGGTTACCAGGAAATGATCAACGCCAAGCTTTGAGGGCATCCACATTTAGGCCTCAGCACTTGTGCCTTTTTTGTATGTGGCAGATGTATCGGTATTGGAGATGACGATCTGGCGCTCAATGACGGAGTCGTGAGTTTTGTCACGGTATTCATAGTATATTGAAGCTGTCCCTAGGCGGTGGGCGTCGTCAGATCTCGATCGTCTTGTCGCCGTGGATCTGCGCTCGCTTGCTGATAGCTATGGCCATGGAGGGAAGTACGGACATCGACAGCGTTTGTCGGAGGCCTTGTATTTAAAGGGCTAGAGGGATGTCTGTCCGGGGCTGATAAACCTGTGTTCTTAGCTGATGCTTTCGGATGCGATCTGCATGACCTGCTCGCCGCGCACATTGGCCAGTTGAGCCAGCTCCGGTACGCCGGCGATCAATTTGTCGATGCCTACCTTGGCAGCCTGATAGGTAGCGCTGTTGGCGGCGCTGGCGCCGGCGCCGGCAATGGTGCCGCCGGTGGCGAGAATCACCACATTGGCGAGCTTTTGTTGCTGCTCGGCTTCTTTGGCAGAAACTGCAGTTGGCAGGATAAGCAGCAGGGCGAGGGCGCCCGGGGCAAATGTCTTCAGTGCGGTTTTCATCGTTATTGTTCTCTCGATCTTCCTGGTGAGATTTATATGTCGCGCAGCTGAGCACGCAGGTTTCATACCAACGCAGCGGCGTGTCTGGGTTGAGCCGCTCCAGGCGGGAGTTCGCTCATATGCTGAGACAAATCCAGCGATGGGATGTATTCGGCTTACCGAACGGATACAGGTAAATTGTTCGGTTTTCCGTGGCTAATCCGCGTAACC
>Ga0308161_1001251_pt1 | contig 31683 bp, 36 predicted proteins | sample PhyFR2_FD_201034 | JGI IMG/M metagenome (GOLD analysis project Ga0308161, IMG submission 201034) | Phyllosphere microbial communities from UC Gill Tract Community Farm, Albany, California, United States - DLSLF.R2 | ecosystem: Host-associated > Plants > Phyllosphere > Unclassified | place: USA...
GAGGCACCGGCAGAGAGCACTCGGGTACGCGCTTCGCGCGGCGCCCTGTCTCCGCTTCGCTGCGCAGGCCATCGGAGGGTCCATGGTCAGGTCGTGAACGTCGGCTGCAACTGCTCGAGGTTGCTGGCGAGAGGGGAGTGGGGTTCCGCTCGAGTAGGTCAGCGCCTGCGGCGCGGGTGGTGCCGTGGTGAGCGTGCTCGCATGTCGGCGTCGGCATGTAGCGGTTCGGTGACGTTTGCTGGCTGTTCGTGACGGCAGGTGCGGGGCGTCGTAGCTTCAATGGCGGGGGTCTCACCAGCCCACCAGCGGGCCGGGATCGAGCCTCTTGCGCTCTGCCGGCTCGCCCCAGCATTGCTCCTAGTCGCTGATGACGTGCAGGCTGACCCACCCGTCGGGGACCGACTGCAGGTACGCCGCCAGGGCGGCGCCCAAGTCGGCTTCGCCTGGCAGTACGAGTGGGGCGGGGGCGGGCCACGGCCCGTCCTCCACCGAACCCATGACCACGGTCACTGTCACTGTGTCGTTCCCGTCGACGGCATGGACGAACGAGCAGCTGCCCGACGCGATCGCCGACGAGATCCGCTCCGCGTTCTCGGAGTGCGACCACGACGACGTCACCGTGGCCACCACCGCGACCAGCACCCCGCACACCGTCACGGGCTGAGCCACGGACGGCGGCGGCTGTCTCCGCATGGTGAAACGCGCCGGGACGACACAGTTCAGGAATGCGCAGCCCACTATCGCTATCGGGCGACGGCAATAGCAATCCGGCCTTCATGCTCCTGGGGATTCCCAGCCCTTCCGCTGTTATCGAAGCCCCATCCGCACGTTCGTAAACGTCATGCCCTGGTACCAAACAATGCAGATGCATAGGTTGGCAACAGGTGTGTCAACTGGCAGAAAAAGGTTCAAATAATGTGCGGAAAAGACTACCCATATAGGCTCGCGCCTTATAGAATAGAAGCATGCAATGGGGGAGGGGCCCCCACCGCATCACAATCTTTCGGAAGGTGATTTCGATGAGCATCACGGTTTACACCAAGTCTGGTTTCTGCGGCATGTGCAAGGCCACCGAGCGCGCCCTCGACTCCGCCGGCATCGAGTACACCGAGGCGATCCTCGACGACGTCGACCAGACGCAGATCGAAGAGTGGAAGACCACCCTCGGCACCAACGCCCCGATCGTCGTCACCGACACGGAGACCGGGTCCTGGAGCGGGTTCCGCCCCGACAAGATCGGCGAACTCGCCTCGAGCGCAGCCGCGTGATGACGATGACCCTCGAGCGTCCGACCACCCTCCGCACCGACGCCATCCAGCAGTCCACCCGCGACGCCGTCGACGAGCTCTACGCCGGCGACACCGTCGCAGCGTTCCGCGCCATCGACGCCGCCACCGCCGACCCAACCGAGAACGTTCGCGAGTGGGAACTCACCGACGAGCAGCGGCAGGTATGGGAGGCCGGCTACATGGTCGGGTTCCACATGGCCGTCCCGGCGCTCATGGCCGAGGTCCTCGAGCTGCGGGCCCGCCTCGAGCAGGCCGAACACGACGCAGACCGGTACTACGCCAAGATGTGCCGCCGACCCGCCCCGGCTGAGCCGGGCCGTCCCACGTTCGCGGAGATCTCCCGCGCCCGCGGCGAGGTCGACCGCGCCGCCCGCCACGAAGCAACGATGGGCCGCATGTTTCCTCAGTTCGCGGACGCCGAGTAAAAACCAGCTCGAATATTAGAGCCGGATTCGTTAGGATGGAATCGTGACGCCGAGATGGACAGGGTCTACGGACAGGCATGGCGTCCCGCGCGGGGAGCAGATCCACGCGATGCTGCACCCGACGTACGTGGCGGAGCTGGTCGATGAGCAGCCAGAGACTGGGCACATCACGCTGTTCATAGGGCACCCGCACCCGCAGACAGACCGTGAGGTCGAGATCCTTGTGCACGAGTTCCCGGATACCGGTGAAGAGGCCGTTATCTTCCACGCGATACCGCTAGGGCCGAAGTTTCGGCGATACCGAGAGGAGCACCCTGATGGATGACACGAGCAAGGCTGGCGTCTCGAACGCCGTCGATTACGACGAGATCGCTGCCCGGTTGACCGACCCCGCCACGCCGCTGCAGGCACCCACCGCGGTGCGCACCGGTGACGATGCTGTTGCGTATGGCCGCGACATGTTGCTCCGCGAGTTCGGTTCGGATGAAGCGATCGCGCAAGCAGTGCGGCGAGGCCGTCCGAGAGTTGGATCCGGCAAGCAGGGGCCGTCGCCGGTGGTTCGTGGGGCGATTCCGCAGGAGGAGTACCTGGCGTTCAAGGAACTTGAACGGATCACCGGTGAGGCGCAGGCAGACATCGTACGCCGTGCCGTGCACGCGCTCCTCGTTGCCGAGAACCTCGTCAGCTGAGCCAATGAGTGGCCCCCTCCCGGTCAGCGCGGCGGAACGGTTTTGGAAGCACGTGGTGAAGGGGCCCGGGTTAGCAGACTGCTGGATCTGGACCGGTGCCATCGGTGACGACGGCTACGGCCGCTTTTGGGTTCCGCAACCCGACGGTGGCCAGCGCGCGATGCGGCCGCAGCGGTGGCTGTACGGGCACCTCACTGGCACGGCGCTGCACCCGACGGTGCTGCTGCTGCATGCGTGCGATATCCCGTTGTGCGTCCATGTCGACGTCGACGACTCGGTGTCGCACCTGGCACCGGGCACGCATCGGGGGAACATGCTCGAGCGTGTGCAGCGCGGCCGTCACCGCAACGGGGCGACCGCGGTTCGTATGGCCGGCCTGCAGCGCAGCGAACGGGTGGCGCTGTCGCGTGAGCTCCGCGAAGCGTTTCGCGATCACGGGTGGGACCAGGCAGCGATCCGTGCGTGCCGCACAGGGATCGCGCCGGACACCCCGACGCTCTGGTGACCACCGACACCTAACGGCCAGAGGCCCCAACCTGGCCAGCGGTCCGAGCGCCGGCGCCGCCGGCATGCGCGGGACAGGTGTCGGTCCAGCTGGGGGAGCGGTCGGCCGTCGTCCACCCGCGGGTGCGGGCGTAGGCGCGTGCTTCGGTGCGGCTGCTGTTGTCGTCGGGTCCGGCTATCGGGACGATGACTTGGTCGCAGCCAGCGACGTCGCATGTGATGACCATCGCGGCTCGTGCACCCATAGTCACCCTCCTACATCACTGAGTACTGCTAACGGCCAGCAGGCAGTCCTCGCCTTGGTTGTCACGCGACCTCGTCGGGCTCGACTCTGACTTCGACCTTCTTGTCGCCGTGCCATCGCTCGATGGTGAAGAGCACCTTGTACTCGCCCCATGACGCCTTCGTAACAACACCCTTCGAGCCCTTCGGGACGTGCTCACGCAGTAGCCCGCCGATGTCCTTGACCGCGACCACTGTGTCGCCGGCGCTCATTTTCGCCATGTGTCCCCCTAGTTTCGTACTTCTATCGGACGCGGTCTGCCCCGCGTCACACGCGTTCGATCTCAGCGCTCGGGATCCACCGGAAGACGGTGCGTCCGGTCATGACTCCGTCGACACGGCCGGGGTGCCCGAACGACGGGAATGGCTCCGCAGTGAGGGCAACGAATACTCCGCTGGCTGCGTCGATACCGGCGCCGAGCCGCGGGTTGGCATCGGAGGTGAAGGTGTCGACGAGGATCGTCGCAGACACCTCGTCCCGCGCCAGCCGCACAGTCACCGGTAGCGCCTTCCCGTCAGCAGTGTCGATCCCAGCGATCGCGTCGTCGAATGGGCGGAACCCGCGGGTCTCGTAATACGCGAGGGAATCACCCCAACCGCCATCGACCCGGCTCAGTGAGAAGACGTCGCAGCTCGGCTTCACCACGATGACCGGTAGGTAGGCGCGTCGGTTGAAGAGCTTGTTCAGGAAGCCCGGTGGGCGGCCGTCGATAACGAACGCGCCCGCCAGCCAGGTTGCCGGCGGGACGATGAGCACACCCGTGTCGGGAAGCACCCCGCCACCGCATGTCGCGTGGATCGCGGCGACGACCGGATTCAGTTCCGACTCCTGCGCACTCAGCCGAAGGGGCCCAGCGCCGAGCTGCTTGCCGCACATGAGGCAGTCGCCGACCGGTTCAACGGTCCGTTCCAGCGAAGCACGAGTCTCTTCGCCGATCAGCCGCTCGATAGCCGGGTCCTGCACGAACCGTGCGGTACTCATGCTGCATCCTTGTCACGATCGTCTCGCTCGATGTCGTCAGTCGTGGCGGCCTCGTTCTCGTTGGTGTCCGCGGCTGGTACCGATGTCTCGCCCGCTCCGAGCTCGCGCAGTCGGCGCACTTCCGCTGCCGGAATGTCGAGCAGCTGCGCGATGCGCGGGTTGGTTTCCTTCAGTTCCACGAGCGACTGGACCGCGAGGGCGCGGTCCACGTCGATCGCGTCGAGCTTGGCGATGAGTTCTTCCCGATCGTCGTTGGCGTCGAAGAACGTCGAGGCGGCTTCTTCGATCGCAGCGTCACGTCGGGCTCGTTCAGCGTCGAGTTCTGCCCGACGCTGACGTGCTCGTTCTCGGTTGTCCTTCTTCGTGCTGGTTCGAGCCATGGTTGGTTCCCTCTCGCTGGTCCCCTCAACGAGTTCCGACGATCGCAACGACAGCTTTGGTAGGTGCTGACGCAGTCTGACCGACCGCCTGACATCACACTACCGAACTTACACACCTCTTGCACTAGCAGTGTGTGGCCCTCCAAAAGCCGCTACGGTGGGGGTGTGGGAGGAGGTGATCGCTCGTGATGACGGTGCACGTTCTGCACGCAGGTGACGGATACTCATATCTGACGAACCAGGTTGCGCCGGGTGATCAGCAGGTCCGGCGAAGCGAAGACCTCACGGACTACTACACCGCTGAGGGAGCCAAGCCCGGCCAGTGGTGGGGCAACGGCCTGGCCTCCCTGGGGGTGTCCGGGCAGGTGTCCGCACAGCAGATGCAGGCCCTCTTCGGTGAGGGGCTGCGCCCTGACGCGACCGCCTTCATCCAGGAGCAGATCGCGGCCGGCGCGTCCCCCTCCGAGGCCATCGACGCCGCCCGTTTGGGCCGTCGGTTCATGACCACGAACGACCCCGACACCGAGTGGCAGGTGCAGATCCACGCCGCGTCCGTCGCGTTCGAGCGGGACCACCAGCGCGCCCCCGCGGACGTCGAACTGTCCGGCATCAAGGCCGACGTCGCGTCCGCGATGCTGCAGAAGTCGCTGCGTCGCCCTGCCACGTCGGACGAGGTTTCCTGGTTTGTCGCGCTCCGTGTTCCCGACTGGAAGCAGCAGGTCTCCCGCGGCTACCAAGGGTTCCGTGACGAGGTCGGCCGGAACCCCGAGACCGGTCCTGAGCGCGACCTGGTGAAGCACAACCTCGCGGCCGATCACCTGCGAGGTGCGCTCGGCCGCGAGGCCACCACCGGCGAGGTCGCACGGTTCTTGACCGAGCGTGGCACACCGCCGCGCCAGCCCGTCGCGGGCTACGACCTGGTGTTCAGCCCGGTCAAGTCGGTCTCCCTGCTGTGGGCGTTGGCGGACCGGAACGACCCCCGTGAGGCGCACATCGCCCGTGAGGTGCACGCCTCCCACGAGGCTGCGTGGCAGGGTGCGATGACGTTCCTACAGGAGGAAGCAGCGTTCACCCGGACCGGTGCCGGCGGTGTCGCGCAGGTCGAAACGAAGGGCCTCATCGTCGCTGCGTTCGAGCATCGCGACTCCCGCACCGGTGACCCCGACCTGCACACCCACGTCGCCGTCTCGACCAAGGTCGAGGGCGTCGATGGGAAGTGGCGATCGCTCGATGGACGCATGCTGCACCGCCTCGGTGTCGCTGCATCCGAGCGGTACAACTCGCTCGTCGAGGAGGAGCTGCGGAACCGTCTCGGCGTGCAGTTCGTCGACGAGTCCCGGGGTGCCGGCAAGCGTGACGTGCGCGAGATCATGGGTGTCGATCGCAGCCTCCGTGAGGGCTTCTCGTCCCGCCGCGTCGGGATCGAGCAGGCGTACGCGGAGCTCGTCGACGAGTACGTGGCCTCCCACGGCCACACCCCGCCGAAGAACATCCAGCACAAGCTCTACGAGCAGGCCAACCTCGCCACCCGCGACCACAAAGCACCGCCGTCGTCGGAGCAGGACCAGGTCGCCGAGTGGCGTCGTGCTGCCGCCGAGAAGGTTCATGTCGACGGGTGGGCGGCGGGCATCGTCGCGCAGTCGAAGGCGATGCCAGCCCAGGATCTGCTTGCTGGGCAGAGCCTGCAGCAGCTCGGGAATCTCGTCGTCACTCGGGTCGAGCAGGACCGGTCGACGTGGAAGGACTCGCACCTGCAGGCCGAGGCAGAGCGCGTCGCACGTCGCGTCGCGCAGGCCACCGGGCAGGACGTCCAGGCCCTCACCCGCGACATCACCGCCGCCGCGGTGCAGCGGTCGATCTCCCTCACCCCGCCGGAGCTGAACCCCACGCCGGCGCAGCTGCAGCGCAGCAACGGTGAGAGCGTCTTCCGGATCCACCGTGCCGACGAGTTCACCTCCGAGAAGACCCTCCGCACCGAAGAAGCGATCCTCCATGCCGCTCGCACACGGGGCGGTTTCGCGATGGAGCAGCAGGCGTTCGACGACGCGATGCGTCGCTTCAACGACCGCGCGATCGCCGACGGACACCACGAACTCAACGCCGGGCAGATCAACCTGGCACGCCGGTTCGCGACCGGTGGCCACCGGATCGAGACCGGTATCGGCCCTGCCGGCACCGGGAAGACCACCGCCATGCGCGCCACGATTTACGCCGTCGAAGCTGGCGGTGGTCGTGTCCTCGCGCTCGGCACGACCGGTAAGGCGGCGGAAGTTCTCGGCCGCGAGCTCGGCGCGACCGCGGACACGGCAGACATGCTCCTGCAGGCGCATGCGAACGCGAAGCGCAGCGGACGGCCCGTGGCGGAGCAGCACCGCATCGACGCGAACACGCTCCTCCTCGTCGACGAAGCGTCCATGGCCGGCACGCCGCTCATGGGACGTCTCCTCGCCCTCGCTGACGAGCACGGTTCGGCACTCCGTCCCCTCGGCGACCCCGCGCAGCACGGCTCCATCGGCGCCGGCGGCGTCCTCCGCCTCCTCGAGCGCGAGACGGACACCGCACGCCTGGAAGAGGTGCACCGCTTCACCGGGGAGCACGCCACCGCTGAAGCCGCCGCATCCCTGAAGCTCCGCGCCGGCGACACCACCGGACTCGACTTCTACATCGAGCGCGGCCGCGTGTTCGCCGGCACCCGCGACGAAGTCATGGACCGGATCTACACCGACTGGCACGCCGACACGACCGCCGGGAAGTCATCGCTGATGATCGCCGGCACCAACGAGGAAGTGTCCGCCCTGAACGCCCGGGCCCGCGCCGACCGCGTCGCCCAGGGCCAGGTGCAGGAGGACGGACGGCTTCTCGCAGACGGGAACACCGTCGGCACCGGAGACGTCATCCTCACCCGCAACACCGACCGGTCGCTCCGGATGAACCAGGGCAAGGACTGGGTAACCAACAACGCCATGTGGACCGTCACCGCCGTCGGCCCGTACGGCGTCATGGCGAAGTCGCACCTGCACGGCGGCACCGTCACGCTCCCGCTCGACTACGTCGACGAGCACGTGCAGCTCGGCTACGCACGAACCAGCCACGGCACCCAGGGCGACACCGTCTCCACCGGCGGCGCCGTCATCGACCCGGACCGCACCACCCGCGAAGAGCTCTACGTCGACAGCACCCGCGCGAAGGAGGAGAACCGCCTGTACGTCGTCATCGACAAGCCGCTGGACTCCTCCGGCCACACCGACGACGAGCGTGAGAACTCGATCCGCGGCGCCCTCGAGCAGGTCCTCGGCCGCGAGGGCGCGACCAAGAGCGCCACGGAGACTCTGCGGGCTGAGCAGGACACCGCGCACTCCCTCACGACGCTCCTGCCGCAGTACGACCACGGCCGCGTCGCCGCACTCGACCCGAAGGCGATCGAGCGCGCCGAGCAGGCAGTCCGCGACGCACTTCCCGCCGAGCTCGCCGCGAACATCATCAACGACGAAGCCTGGTCGACATTCGCCGCCCGGCTGGTCGACCACGATCTCGCCGGCACTGCACTCCACGCCCGGCTGCAGGGGCTTGTCCGTCCGCGGGATCTCGACGAGATCTCCCCGATGCAGTCGCCGGCGCGCGTCTACTGGTACCGGCTCGGACCGGTCACCGCGATCGGCACCGATCTCGAACCCGTGCCGGGGCTGCCGAAGTGGGTCACACCGTTCAACGACCGGATCGGCGAACCCGAGGTGCGGACCTGGCTTCACGGCCAGCAGGAGCTGATGCGCGACCGCATCACCTCCCTCGTCGACCAGGTCGTTGCCGAACCGCCGGCGTGGGCAGAACCGTTCGGGCAGATCCCCACGGACCCCGCGCAGGCGGAGCAGTGGCGGGAGAACATGGGCCGCATCGTCGCGTACCGGGAAGCGTTCGAGGTGCCCGCGAGCGAAGCTGTCCTCAGCGAGGAACCCCGCGGCTCCCACGCCGTCCAGGCGTGGCAGGACGCCCGCGCAGCGGGGCTCGACCTCCGCACCCAGCAGGACCGCCTGGCGCGTGAGCAGGCATCCGCGGCCGCGCTCGAGCGGATGGGTATCGACCCGACCGCACGCACGGCCGCGACGTCAACCGCCACGCTGCCCGAGACGGCCGTCGTCGTCGACGTCGACCGGCTCCTCGAGCAGAAGCCTGCGTGGGTGGCGCAGTACGGCGTGCAGCCGGCGGACGGCGACGCTCGCGACACCTGGCGCGAGCAGGTCGCCACCGTCGCCGCGTACCGCGACGCCCACGGCATCCCCGATGAGGCTTACCGCCTCCCAGACCCGGGCGCGGTCGACCGAGACAGCCGGCACGCGTTCGCGGAAGCGGAGCAGGCCCACGAGGATCTCCGCCGCACCGGGTGGATGCGCGATCGCGATGGCGTCGCACGGAACACCGCCGGCACCGTCCCCCCGACCGAGAACACGGTCGACAACGCTCCCGAAGCTGCCCAGCCGGCACCCGACCGCACCGCGGCCGCGGACGTCCCCGAGCGCGCCGCCGGCGAGCCCGTGACCGTCCGCTCCGGCGACGGTCCTGCGGATCCCCCGGCGGCCACTCCCGCAGCGGAACCCGTCGAGAAGGCGGCGCCTGACGCGTCCGAGGCCATCCGTCGGCTGGCCAACGACCCGGACGCCCTCGCTGACGCCCTCAGTCGACGGCAGGAGGCCGCAGCAGCGCGCGAGGCTGCCGCACAAGCTGCTCGCGAGGCCGCGCAGCAGGCCGAAGCCGCGAAGCGGAACACATACGACCAGTCCGGACCCCGCCAGGACCAGAGCGGCCCACAGCGCCACATGTAGGCCGCCTAGGTGGTTACGGGCGCCAGCGTACTCAGATAGTCCGCCACCGGAATGGCGCAGTTCTTTTCAAGGCCGCCTCGATGCGTGTCGGTGTTGGGGCAGAACGCGATAGCGAGGAAACACGCCTTGAGGCGGAGGATCTCGATCGGCTTAGTCAGCGGACCGATGCCAATCTTTGCCGCTCGCTTCAAAACCACCTTCAGCACTACGGACAACAGCGGTGGGACATTGATGCGGTCAACCATCTCTTCCACAAGCTTGGTGACTGAACCGGTGAACGAGGCGAGCGCTACGGCGAGATCTTCGAACAGCTCGCAAAGTACGTGCTCGTTGAACAGGGCGCATAGCTCGGCGCGCCGCACCTTGGTTCCATCGGTTGCGACCGCATCCATGAGATCCAACGCAGCTTTGCGCGCCAACTCCGGCTGCCGGGTCGTCGCATAGTCCAGGAGCTGGTCGCCCAACTTCACCAGCGTCTTCTGCTGCTTGCGCGACAAACTCTTTTTAGGCGACGCGGTGTTCTGCCCTCCCGCGGTCTGCGCTGCAGCAGGGGAGGACGGAGCCGTGGCTGCCCCCGCGGGTGCCGCACCCGCGGGGCCGTGCACGGACGCCGGACAATCCCTGCCGCGCTGGCTGTTCGCGTCGTGTCCGCGTCTCGGTGCTGTGCAGGCGCCGCCTGGCATGGTTCCCCCTCGTGTAACGGCACGCTCGCCCACGACCGGAGGGGCGCGGTCGGACGGCCGTCGTGGGACGATCGTGCCCGGTGTGCCGACGAATCGTCAAGACCCCGGTCAGATGACGACGGTGATCGGCTCCGTCGTGGGCTCAGACACGTCCGACGGTCCCGGGCTGGCGCTCTCGCGCTCCGGTGCGCTCTCCGCGCTCTCCTTGGCCAGCGCGCGAGCTGACGCGCCGGCGGCCTGTTCCAGTGCTCCGGCGGCGGCGTCCGAGGTGACCACGCTGCGGTTCCGAACGAGTAGCTTCCCGTCCTTGAAGATGCCGAGCGACTGCAGCCGCTCGATCGCCGGCCAGAGCGCCCGCTCGTGCCACTCGGACAGCGCCGACGAGGGCTCTTCCAGTAGGTCGCTGTACGCAGCCTCTCGGGCGACCATCACCGCGGTGAGGACCTCGACGACGACCGGGTTCTCGTGCCAGTTCGCCGGGAACTCATACTGCTCGTTACTGAGGTGTCGCAGGTAGCGCTCCTCGAGCCACTGCACGAACGCGGTGAGGTCCTGCGCGAGCTCCTTCCGGCGCTCTTCGCTGACCCCAACCCAGTTCCAGGGGCCGCCCGCGTCCGCGACCGCGGTGTCCGCGACCGGGGCGGTGGTCCCGACCTGCGGGACAGGGGCCTCAGCGGCCACCTCGGCGCCGGCGGCCGCGTCCGCCATGAGGATCCCGGCGACGAGCTGTTCGAGCCGACGGACCTTCTCTTCGAGGTCCACCGGTTCCTGCACGCCGGCGTCGCCCTCGTCGGGCACCTCCGGGGTGGCGACGTCGTCGCTCATGCTGCGATCCCTTCCTGCTGGAAGGCCCAGTTCTGACCCTCTTCGATGGCGGCCTTGTCGTCCTCTTCCCACCAGCCGGGCAGGTCAACGATCGCGACCGGCAGCTCCCGGTAGAAGAGCATCCCCTTGCCGGGCTCGAGCTGACGGATCGCGCCGGCGGTCATCACGCGTTCCTTGATCGTCGACGTCGACGTGGACATGCCGTTGGCCGACTCGGTGGTGCCGATCCGTTCGGCTTCCTTCTCCGAGCACAGCTTCGACAGGCTCTCCAGGTACTCGTCGTCCTTGATCCCGCCGAGCACCATCAGGATGTTCGAGGACTTCAGGATCTTGTTCCCGCCGGCCTTCCCCCATCGGGTCTCGGCATCCTTCGGGTCCTGGTGGAACGACCACACGATGATGCCGCGGTCGCCGCCGTCGGTGACGAGCGCAGGCAGGCCCGGGATCGGGGCGATGTTCGCGACCTCATCGAGGACCAGCGTCAGCGGCTTCGGCAGCCGTCCGGTGCGGTACTTCGTCGCGTGCGCCTTCGCACGCCGCTCGATCGTGGACACCAGCGTCGTGATCACCGGTGCCGCGAGCGACGCATCGCCGGACTCGCTCAGCAGGTACAGGGTGTCCGTGGACTTGAGGAACGCGTCGACGTCGAACACCCGGTCGCCTTCCTTCGGGCAGACGGAGTCGAGGATCTCCTCGAGCGCCAGGGTCTCGAGCGCCAGGCGCAGGGTCATGTCGGTGCTGTCGACCGTCTCGTGCGCCTTCGACCGGCAGAACCGACGCAGGTCGGACAGCCATCCCGCGTTCGCGTCCGGGTGGTCGCGGAGGATGTCGTAGGGGGTGTCGATCGAGAAGTCCTTCGACCACAGCACGACGTCGCGCATCGAGTGGCCACCCAGCGCTGCCGCGTGCAGCAGGCACTGCAACACGTTCTGCGCGGTGCCGGCGAAGAACTTCGCGTTGCCGGCGTCCGCGAGTGGACGGGCCGCGATGATCGTCTTCGCCCGCCGGGTGGCCGCTTTTGCGGACTCACACCCGGCGACGATGTCCCACTTCACCCGGGTCGGCCAGTTCGTCACGCCCTCCGGGTCGAACACGTGCACGGTCCCGACCTTGGCCCGCAGCCAGGCCGTGAGCCGGACGACGTCGGGCTTCGTCGACGTCGACACGACCGGCCCGAACGCCTTGAGGATCAGCCGGATGACCAGGCGCATCGTCTTGCCCGATCGGGGTGGTGCGACGACGGTGGCTACGTCCTCGGTCGTCGCCCGGATCGGGTGGTCACCCATGTAGGCGAACGGTGCGGTGGTCTCGACCTTGTAGCCGATCTCGGCGCGGTCCTGGAGCTCCTGCACGCCGGCGAAACCCTCTTCCGCCTTCGGCTTCGACGGCCCGAACACCTTGTGCCAGATCGCCGGGAGGGCAAACCAGAGCACCATGAGGATCACCACGGCGACGATGACCGCTCCGATCGCGAACACGATGCCGCTCTCCGGCATCCGGAACCGCCCCTTCAACGCGTCCATGGCGACGTCGAGCGGGTTCCATGACAGATCCCGCACCTTCGGATCCTGGCCGGCGGCGATGTGCAGGCCGGTCCAGGCCGCGATGACGACGACGCCGAGCCACACGTACACCGACACTGTGGCCCAGAGTTCCTTGATCGTGTCCATCAGCGGTTCGCTTTCTTGTCGAAGAACGACACCCTGCCTGCGGCGGGTGCTGGTTCGGATGATGCGGCTGCAGGAGCGGCCGGCGCCCGCGTCTTCGCGATGGCGCCGGGGCCGGGCTCCGCGAGCAGTTCGGGCAGGTCGGCGGCGGCGATCTCCCGGTTGTCGATCCACCACCGCTCGGCCGTCACGCGGCGTGCTGCCTCGAGCACGTCCCGCTGGAACACTGCCGGGTCGACCAGGTTCGTTTCGACGAGCTCGCGGAATGATGCCCGCAGGAACTCCTGCCGGATCCGCACCGCCCACCGCACGCCGCCGTCGTTGCCGACCAACTCGGGCATGCCGTCCCGCTCGGCTTCCGCTCGGAGCTCGACGTCCTCCGCGGCCCGCTGTTCGGCTTCACACGCGGGGCACTGACGGTTCTTCGCGAACCACCGAGCGGTGCCGGCGCGCTGGCCAGCGGGCTTGTCGGAGAGGTTCTTGCGGACGGTGTGACCGCAGGTGTGGGTGATGTCCCACTCCGTGGGGATCGGGGTCATAGGAGGTCCTCCAGCTGCCATTCCCAGTCGATGCGGTTGAACTCGCCGGCGACGAGGACGTTGCCGGCGATGAGGAGGGCGATGCCGAGCAGCGCCCACACCGCCTGTGCGGTCAGATGCAGCTCCGGTCCCGTCGCGGGGCCACCGGGAAGCAGCTGCACGACGGGCAGCCCCGCCACGGTGGCGGCGATCCCGCACACCGCGCCGAGCAGCAGACACAGCCGCGCGATCGCCAGGCGACCGCGCCGCGCCGTCGCCCGCGGCTCAGGCGCTGTCGGCCGCTTCATGCAATCGCCGCCAGCACGAGGAAGAACACCGCGGTCACCACGGTGAGGACGAGGAACACCACGCGCATGCGGGGCAACCCGTACCCGGGTGCGTCGGAGCGGTCCGTGTCAACGGGCTTGTCGGTCATCGTCATGTCCTTCAGCTGCAGGTGGTCAGGGTGCGTGCGAGAGCGCGCTCGTCGGCGGTGGCGATCGACAGGTGCCACTTCGTGGCCACGGTCACGAATGACACCGCGTAGCTGCAGGTGTCGCCGGTGTTCGCCGGCATCCACTCCGCGGGCCCGGAGTCGGACTTCTCTTCGTTCGCGGGCCCGTCGACGGCGACGAGGTTCGTCACCTGGTCGTTGGCGAACAGCTCCCGCTGTTTCGGCGTCCACGACGCGGCGCCGTGCCGCCATGCGTAGGCGAGCGGGACACGGTGGTCGATCTGCACGGCCAGGCTCGACGCGCTCCCACGCTCGAACGCGATCGTGCGGCCCGTGTACGGGTCGTGGAGCGTCCCGGAGAGCACGACGCACCCGTTGGTGCCTGGCTTCGTGACGACGGCCGTGAGGTCGCGCCGGAGCACGTCGTTGCGGGTGTCGCAGCCGTTCCGGTCGGTGTCGGCCCATGCTGGCCCGAACGCGTCCCGGTCGTAGCGCGCAGGTACGTACGCGTCGGAGATCTCCAGCGTGCGGAGATCTCGCAGCGCCTTGGCCGCGGACACCGTGCTTGAGGGAGACGGATGCTCCGTCGACGTCGACCGGACCTCATTGGGCGCGGTCGTGGGGTGCACGTAGGGTGCGGCGATCGTGCCGACAGCCGCGGCCGCGAACAGGGCGGCCGCCGTGACGAGCTGCTGCTTCGTGCGGCGTCTCACTGGGGGTCCCCTTCCCGGTCACCGTGGTGGCCCTCCGGCGCGGTGACGTCGTGGAGGATCTGCCGCACCCGCGATGGGGAGAGGCCGGCTTCCTGTGCGACTCGGTGGTGGCCGACCGTCAGGGCGGCCTCGGCGATCGCGAGGTCGCGTGCTTCTCGGGCGGCCTTGTACGCGGCGACGGTCCGGTGGACTTCGTCAACCCCGCCCGTGACAGCGCCGACGATCTTCCCCACGACGCTCACCAGACCCGCACCGTCATCGGCTGCCCGGCGCCGCGGGAGGACACCACGAACGAACTCACGGCCATCGGATAGGGCGAGTCGTACGAGGTGTGCAGCCACTGCTCCGCCCACGTCAGCACGTCGTCGAGGGTGCCGAGCTCCGATGCGTGCTCGTGCACCTGCAGGTCGTCCGCGACGCGCGGCCCGGACCGCAGCACCCACTCTTCGAGCGAGGCCGTCTGCTCGAGGACGAGCTTCTCCCACGCCACCAGGCCGGGATGCTCTTCGAGCACGTTGGTGCGGTCGGAGAGACAGCCGCGGAACCGTACGCGGCCGCGGAGCTCCGGGCCAGGCATGGACGCCGGCACGTCGCCGGCGTCGACGACCGGTCCGGTCCACACCGACAGCACGGGCAGGTCGCGGGAACCGTCCCCGTCGAACGGGTCGATGTCGTGCCCGATCATGAACCGGCACACTGGCCCTGTCGCCTGCAGGTGGTCGAGGGCGTCGCCGATGGTGCGGTGCTCTAAGCGGACGACGTCGCGGCCGCGGCCGACGTCGGCCCAGCGGCTCATGACGAGCACCTGGTCGGTGCTGTCCCGGTCGGGGAACACGGAGTAGTCCGGCCATGCGTCACCTCGGAGGGGCGAGTGCAGCTCGCCGGTGGGTGCGGTGAGTCCGCCCCAGCTGACGGGAGCGTGCTCCTGCAGCTGGTCGAGGATCTCGAACGTGACGGTCGCCGCGTCGAGCGGCATGGTCAGGGTGCTCATGAGGCGTCCTTGCCGAGGGTCAAGGGCTCCGTGGTGGAGCCGAGGTCGATGTGCTGGTGTGAGCAGGGGTCTTCGAACTGGCGGAAGTTCGCCAGCGGCGTGTTGGGCCGGCACTGCACCTGGCCTGCCTGGGAGCCCTTCGGCATCACGGTGTCGAGCCACTTCAGGAACTCGATGTCCTGCTTCCCGGAGCCGAGGAGCACGTTTCCGCCGACGGCGTTGAAGTCCACGGCCACGGCCGGGTTCTTGCAGTGCAGCGACCCGGACTCGCAGTGCGTGCCGATGCCGACGCAGGGACGGTTCATGTCGCTGATCTGCACGGAGCCGTACTTGTTGAGCGCCGCGACGAGCAGCTGCAGGATGCGGGTGTCGACCTGGCAGCCGTCCTTCGTGGTGCCGTCGACGATGGGGAGGATTTCCTGCTCCACCATCTGCGGGTGGTACGTGTCAGTGAAGGTGCCCTTCTCCCACGCAGCCTTGAGGGTCTTCGCGAGCTCCACCTGGTCGCCCGAGACGTCACAGCCCGACGTCGTCGCGGCGCCGGTGACGGCGGCAACCATCTGCTGCGCGTCGGTCCAGAACTTCGCGTAGTGGTACGGGTCGGCGTTGACCTGCACCTTGTGCGCGGCGATCGTCGGTTCGAGCGTTTCCCAGTCCGGGACCTTGACCAGCTTCGCCAGGAACGCCTTCGCGGCCTTCTCCGGGTTCAGCCGGTCGGCGCGCTCTCCGTAGCTGTCGTCCTGCTGCAGCACGCCGATGGTGGTGTTGTCGACGGCGTCGCCGTGGTTCAGGTTCGTCAGCGACGACTCACCCATCGCCGTCATCACGACGATGGTGGTGGCCTGCTCGTTGGCCTTCACCTCGTGCGCGGCCGCGACGAGCCGTGCGGCCATCTTCACCTGGTCGGTGTCCCACGTGCCGACCTTCTTCGGGAGGTCCTTCGTGACCGCCGCGGTGTCGCCGGCGCCCGCACCGCACGCCGCGGCCGCGGTCGAGCCGCCACCGGAGGCTCCGAGGAGCATCCCGATGAACAGCACAATGACCGCGACGGCGCCGACAACGAACTTGACCATCTCAGTCGTCCTCGCCGGGGAGGACCGCCCGCAGCACCTTCCAGGAGCCGTTCACCTGGTTGAGCTGCACCGTGTACGTGCCGGCGTCGGTGGGGACGTCGACGATCGCGGCGCCATTGGTGCCACCGTCCTCGAGCTTCACCGTGCCGGAGAGAGTGGTCCCGGGGACGGCGCGCTGACTGGTGCCCTCGTACGCGGCCTGCGCCTGCGTGGTGAGGTACGGCATCCATCCCTTGGCCCACGCGTCGCCGGTGACGCTCTTGTCGACGTACGCGGACACGAACCCGGACGCCGTCCCGGTCGCCGCGCCCTCCTGCGTCGGCGTGATCGGGTCCTCCGCGTTCACCGGTGCCGTCGGCTGCGCGGACGGGGTCACCTGGCCGGGGCCGGTGACCTTCGGCTGCCCGTCGCTCGTGGCCGCACCGGTGGGTGCTGCTGCGGGGACCGACACGGACGGCTGCGCCGGCGTGCTGGCGCACCCGGTGAGGGCTGCGGCGACCACCACAGCGGTGGCGATCGCGAGGCTAGTGCGGCTCACAGTGCTGCTCCCGTCAGGCCGGCGCTGGTGTCGGTGATCTGCCGTTCGAGCTCGGAGCGGAAGTGCGCGATCCGAACCTCCGCGGCGAGGCCGACCTTCTTGAAGTGCTGCCCCTTCGGCAGGGTCATCAGCTGCTCGGCCGCTCCGGGCTTCAGCCCGGCGATCTGCGCGGCCGCGACCGCGTCGTCGGCCTTCGACTGCCGGAACAGGTGCATCGTCCCGGCCTCCTTGATGAACGCCACCGCGGGGTCGTCGGCGGGGATGTCGGAGATGTGGTGGATGTTCACCACGTTCGACAGGCCCAGCGCGCGGGAGAGCTTCGCGTTGGACTGGATGACCTTCCCCATCGGCCCGCCGACGAGGAACCAGCCTTCGTCGACGCAGAACGTCGTCTTCCATCCCGGCTCGGACCGGCGGATCGTGCCGAGGGTCCACGCGTTGGCGAGCATCATCGCCAGCGGGACCGCAGGGCCGTCCTCGGGCAGCTGCGAGATGTCGAACACGGTCAGCTTCTCGCCGAGCTTGACGTTCTCCGACGTCTCGCCGTCGAACAGGCCCGGCATCTCTTCCGGGAGACGTTCGAGGATGAACCGCAGCGTGAGGCCGGCTTCGTGCATCCGCTCGAGCGCGGTGGGGCTCATCTGCCTGGTGAGCTCGTCACTGATGACACCGCAGTGGTCGAGGACGTCGTAGATGTTCACCACCCGGCCCCGGCCCCGCGCCTGGGCGGCGCCGTCGCGGAGCGCTGCTCGCAGCGCCTTCCGCTCCCACGTGTCCAACGGGGTGCCGTCGTTCAGGAGCGCGGCCGCCTGCTGCAGCACCATGAGGGCGCCGGTGTCGCCGGCGATGAACCGGGTCTGCGACAGCGCCGGATCGAGCATGTTGATCCGGGACCCGTCTCGGTCGCCGAGGGCGAGCCGGATCGGGTCGACCCCGGCGGTGTGGGCGACGTTGGTGTACTCGCCCCACGGCTCCGTCGGGGACTGCTGCTTCTTGTCGACGACGACCACCCGGCGACGCAGGAGCGTCAGAGCGCGGAGGACGTAGTCGCACTTCATCAGCGTCGACTTGCCCACGCCGACGTCGCCGGCTTCGACGACGTTCGGGGAGTCGACCAGGCCCAGCGCGTACGCCTGGAACTGATCGTTCACGCTCGGCGTCTTCGACAGCGTCTCGACCCCGGACAGCAGGCCCTCGAACTGCATCGGGGATTCCAGGATCCCCTGATTCAGCACCTCCACCTGACGCGACGTCGACGGGGCGCCCTTGACGGGCCCGCCGTAGTAGCCGGTGCGCTTCAGGATCCGGTTGCGCGGTTCGACGTAGCCGCGGGGCTCGAGGCGCGGGAACTCCCAATCGCCGATGGGGAGATGCGTCTGCTCGAGCACGGTGGTGTCGGTCATCGGTTCGTTCCTGTTCGTTCGACGGTGGTGTGCTCGCTGGGTGCTCGGAGGAGGTGGCCGCTCACAGGGCTTCCTTCGCTTCCTTGCCCTGTGCGAACTGCTCGACCTTGGAGCCGATCGACACGTTCGCCGGCGCGATGCCACGGCCGACGGGCCAGGTGAAAGCGTTGGCGGTGGCGGAGTCGACCTCCAGCCACTCGAGGGTGCGGATCCCGGCTCGGCTCGCGGCGTCTTCGATGAGCTCGGAGACGTCAGCCAGGCCGCGTTCGGTGCCGTCGGTGACGGTGATGTACCCGACCCAGTTCGCGCCGACGTGGCCGGTTCCCGGGATGAGGTCCTGGTGGCGGCGCCGGGCTGCGTCCGCCTCGACGTTCAGGGCGACGTCTTCGATCTGTCCGTCCTTGGAGCGCTTGATCTGGTCTGCGATGTCGGAGACCCTGTCCTGCTCGGAGAGGTGGCGGGCGTCGTCCTGAGGGGATCCCTCGATGTGCCAGGCGATCGTCCGGACCACCTGGGACTGCATCCCGCCGAGCAGTGGCGCCATCCACAGCGCGTTCCGCTCGACCACTTCGAGGTTCTTCGCCGTGATCCGCGCGGTCCGTGACAGCGACACTGACACCTGACCGCCCTTGGGCGCGCCGACGTACGTCGTGTACGACCACGCGTCCTCGGAGGGCAGCCACCCGGTGGTCGGGGTGACGTCGGCGACCTGCTCCATCGGGAAGCCGGGGTGCTGCATGTGCCGGATCACCGCGGCGGTCTGCCGGGCGGTCATCGCATGCACGTTCTTGTAGCCGGCGCCGACGAGCATGCGCCGCATCCCTTCGATCTCGTTCGCCATGAACAGCCGCCACCCGAGCGCTGCTTCGCCGTGGCGGCTCGCCCGGCGCACGAACCGGTCCGAGACGGGCCAGGAGACGGTGAACATCGGCCGCTGCATGAGCTGCCCAGCGGCGACACCGTCGACGACGTCCTTGTAGGAGTGCAGCAGCACCGCGGGGACGCTGCTGTCGCCGTTCTTCGCCATCCACGCTTCGTGTTGCGCGGAGTCGGTGGGCATGTTGCGGCTGATGGTCTGAATGCGCTTGGCGAACCCGAGCGGGTCCCCGAGCGACGCGACAACGGCGGAGAAGCCGGCGGAGGCGACGTCGAAGACCTGGTCGGTCTCGATGCCGGTGACCTGCCCGGTCGTGGTGAAGGTGACCGCGAGGTACTCCTCCCCTTCCGGGGTCTGGTGCCACTGGATCCCCGGTTCGCCGACACCGTCCTGCAGCCACAGCATCCCGGAGACCCCGTCCGGGGTGTCTCGCATCGCGTGGAGCTCCTGCATGGACTCCCGCTTCTCCTCGCGGGTGCTCGCCTCGGCCCAGCGGTCGGTGAGCATGTCCCACCCGTCCTGGTCGAACGGGACGAACTTCGTGGTCCCGCGGCGGAGGCGCTCCTTCCACCGGGCGGCCTTCATCCGGCGCTGCAGGATGGTGTTGTTCGCGGTGTCGATCGTCGCGAACCAGGCGGTCCCGATGAGGACCACGCCGACCAGCAGCGCCCAGAGCCCCATGATGAACACGAGGACGAGGGTCAGCGCGACGCTTGATCCGAGCGCCCAGAGCCGGGGCTTGGAGATCCGACCGCCGAAGAGGCCACGGTGGGCGCTGTCGCCGCCGATGATCGAGGTGCGCATGCTCATGTCTCCTGGTGGGTGCCGTGCTCGACGGCCTGCTCAGCGGCGGTCGACGCGGCCTGTGAGGCTTGCTGCGCGACCTTGAGTGCCGAGTTCGCCAGCAGCATCCCGACGGCCAGGGGCGCGCCGACACCGGTCGATGCGGTGCCCGCCGCGGCCGCGGCTCCCGCTCCACCGGCAGCGCCGGCACCAGCGCCGGCACCCGCACCTGCGGCTCCGGCCTTGCCGGCAGCACCGGCTGCGCCGGCTGCGTGCTTGCCTGCAGTGCTCGCCGCGGACGCGGTCACGTTGACCGAACCCCCGCCACCGGCAGCTGCAGCGTTCCCGGCAGCGCCGATCTGGGATGCCTGGCCGCCGTACCCACCGCCCACCTGCGCGGGGGCGGTCGGCATGTTCCACTGGTAGCCGCCGCCACCGCTCTGTCCGGCAGGCTGTGATGCCGCGGTCTGGTGCGCGGTCTGCGGGGCGTGCGAGGGCGTGTTCGGGATCTGCGGCGCCATCTGTGGCGGGGTGAAGCCGCTCGTGCGGGCGGTGCCGCCACCGCCGCCGGGGCGCGGGATGAACTTGAGCATCGACAGCGGCGCGAATACGACGATGAAGGAGATGACCGCCGGCACGGCGAGGTTCACGAACGTCTGGATCGGGTTGACGAGCTTGCCGAGGGTGCCCGGGTCGGCGGTGATCGAGATCCCGTTGATGGCGCGGAACGCCAAGCCGACGAGGAGGATCAACGCGACCTGGGTGAGACCGATGACGACCCAGATGATCGGGACGGCCTTGCCGATCTTCCGGGTGTCCGGGTTCACGATCCACACGAACCCGAGCGGCAGCACCGCACCGACGAGGTACTGGGTGGCCAGCTGGATGATGAAGATGAACGCCACCCCGAGCAGGCTCAGGAACAGGGTGCCGAGGACGAACATCGACACGATCGCCGAGTTCAGCAGCGCTCCGGCGTCATCGGCGGCGGCGAGTTCGGCGATCTTGGTGAAGAACTCTTGGGTGGTGGAGTTCACCGCCCACGCGGCGATCGAGTCGCCGGCAGCGGTGAACACCTTCGTCAGGGCGATGCCGACCACGGGGCCGAACGCGGCGCCGATGAGGAATGCGGGTGCGGCGATGAAGATCGACTCGAGCATCTCCTTCGCGCCCAGCGAGCCCTTCCGGCGTCGGCTGGTGATGATGAGCAGCTGGACTGCGAGGACGAACATCGAGATCGAAAACGACACCGCGTAGGACTTCAGCCACCACTGGGCGTCGTAGTTCGGGTGCAGGGCGCTGAGCAGCCACGGGATCAGCACGCCGGCGACGGCGTGCACGGCGTCCTGCATCTGCTGCGTGATGAACCCGAGCGGGTCCTGGGCGAACTCGATGCCCTTCTTCACGCCCTCGACGGCGCCCTTGCCCTTGGCGAAGACGCCGGAGATCCACGACAGGCCCGTGGCGAGCGCGTCACCGCCGCCGCAGACGATTGCTCCTGCTTGGCATGCCATCAGCAGCCCTCCTTGTACTTGGTGCCGGACGTCAAGCCCTCGTCCCAGCCGGGAGAGGGGTCTGCGTCGGAGATGACCCAGCCCTGCGGGCTGGTGGTGAGGGTGAAGGTGCCGCCCGTGTACTGGTACTTGGAGGCGCTGTCCTCGGCGGGGTCGGGTTTGCCGTTCGTCGTAGTGAGGCCGGCGAACGCGATGGTGACGGTGGTGTCGGTGCTGTCACGGACGAGGTACGCCGATCCGGACAGGTCGACGCCGTGTGTCTGCCCGTCGTCGTAGCCCGACTTCGACAGATCGGACGCGGCGAACATCGAGTGCGCGGTACCGTCCGTGACGTCGTTGACGGTCTCCCGCAGGTTCGGGCGTCGGTCGGGGTCCGCGGCGCTGTAGAGCTGCATGAACGCGCCGAGGAACTCCGCGGCCCCGGCCGGGGTGAACTGCTTCTTCTCGCGGAGCTCGAGCAGATCCTTCGACGTGATGTCTGGGCCGGCGACGCAGCCAGAGGCGTAGTCGACGCCCTGGACCGGGGCGGTGCTCCCGGTGCCTGTAGGGTCCTCCGAGGCTGCCCCGGCCGGGGTGCGGGTGGTGTTCGGCGAGGCGAGGTTCGCGATGGTGACGCCGACCGCGACGAGTGCGATCGCCGCGAGGATCTTGACTGGGATCAGCCACCACCGACGGCGACGCCGGGGCTGGGATGCGGTCTGCTTGCTCATGTGCGATTCCCCTCGCTGGTGTGGACGGCTCAGCCGTTGACGGCGTTGAGGATGAACCCGAAGATCGCCGGCACGATGATGACTGCCCCGGTCATCACGGACGTGCCGATCACCTCACCCTTGGCGGCCTCGGCCTTCTGCGGCATCTTCGCGTTCTTGAAGTGCCGCAGCCTCGTGACGGCCTTGAGCAGGAAGAACGCCGCGCCGAGGATGCAGATGAACCAGACGCCGCCGAGGGCGGCCTTCCACTGGGTGGTGAAGTTGTCACCGAGCCACGACGAGTCCGGCTTGACGCCGTCGAACGGGTTGATGTCGGCGTTGCCGGCGACCACGTGCGAGGGGGTGTGTGCTGCGATGACGGCGCTGGTGGTCATGTTGATCACCGGGGCGAGGAGTGCGCTCATGAGCGTTGCCTTTCGGGGTTAGCCGGCGACGACCGGGAGGGTCGTTCCGGGGTCAGTGGTGTGCCGGGGAGTTGTGGCGGTGTTGCTGGTGCCACGGGTCTGTGACGCTCCGGAAGAGCGAGGAGCGGCAGCCTGCGCCGGCGAGCTCGTGGCCGCGGACGGCGCAGCCGTCGGAGCCGGAGCCGGGGTCGGGGCGGGTTGCGCAGGAGCCGGCGCGGGGGCCGGGTCAGTGGGCTGCGCAGGAGCCGGCGTGCCGGGGTCGGTGGGCTGCGTGGGATCCGTGCCCGGGTCCGCCGGGGCGGGATCCGGGTCGACCGGCGTCGTCGGGTCCGCGGGGGCGGGCTCCGACGGGTCCGGGATCGGGTCCGTCGGGACCGTGGGGTCCGTGCCCGGGTCGGTGGGGTCCGTCGGGTCGGTCGGAACCGGAATCGGGTCCACAGGGATCGGGTCCACCGGCACGGTCGGGTCCCCGGGCTGCGTGGGGTCGACCGGTTGGGTGGGGTCGACGGGGACGTCGACGGCGATCGAGGCGTCGGGGGCGGCGGTGTCGGCGTGGCTGACGGCGGCGGGGCCGAGCGTCATGGTGGCGATCGCGGCGGTGGTGAGCGCGATGCGGGTGCGGGTGTGCATGGAGGTCCTTACTGCTTCGTGGTCTGATCGGCGGTGGCGTAGGTGCTGATGCGGCCGTCGGTGACGGCGATGAGGTCGCCGGATCCGGTCTCGGCGACCGGGACGACAGTCGGCGCGGGACCGGTGCGGATGTCGTCGCCTGCGACGTACGCGGTCGCGCCGTCCTGATCGGCGCCGTAGAGGTGGTTGCCCACGAAGCCGTCCGCAACGAACTCCTTGGGCATGGCGACGGTCTTCCCGGCGGCGGTGAACGCGGTCCCCTGCACCAGGAGGGTCTTCCCGTCCTGGCTGGCCGTGACCGGCTCATCCGAACTGGTGCCGGTGCTGCTGATGGCCTTGCCGTCGCGGACGTCGTGGGCCGCGAGCACGGACCCCTTCTCGCGGGTCTTCCACCGCACCCACACCGTGCGGTCGGTGGCGACGATCCACGAGGAGATCTCCGTCGCGTTCTTCGGGGCAGCAAGCTTCGCGGTGCGGGTGACGGTGCCGTTCGTGGCCGCGGTGAGGACTTCCCGTCGAGCGGAGGCCCACAGCACCTGCCCGTTCGCGGTGCCGCCCATGATGAGCGCGCCCGGCCGCGGGAACGTGACCGGGACGGCGCCGTGCCCGGTGAGCATCGCCGCGGTGGTGTCGGTGGTCACGAACGGCACGCCGGCGCGCACCCGGAACTTGCCGCCGATGGGGATCCCCGCCTCGAGCTGCAGCTTCCCGGCACTCCAGACGGTCGCGGCCGTCTTGGACGCGGCCGCGAGTGCGGGCTTGCCGTCCACGGTCACGGCGGACACGCCACCGACGGCCTTCCCAGGCAGGGTCAGCGTGGCCGCGGTGCGGCCGGACCCGGCGTGCACGACGGTGACGGTGCGCCCATGGGCGTAGCCGACGTAGTTGCCGTCGCTGGTCACGCCGACCGCGCCGACCGCGCCGCTCTTCGCCCACGTGGGCTTCTTCGCCCACCCGGGCAGCGTCGTCTCGGGGGTCGAAGCGACCTGCGCCGTCGAGCTCTGCTGATCCTCGTGTCCGCTGGTGGCGACGAGCCACGCGCTCGCACCCACCACGACGACGATGGCGGCCGCAGCCCAGACCCACCCGCGGCCGCTGAGGAACGGTTCCGGCTTGCCGGCATCAGCCGCGTCGCCCTGCTCGTCGTTCTCGGCCGAGGGATCCACCGGTGCGCGGCGGAACCAGCTGGCGAACAAGGTCCGCAGGCTCGGGTTCTCGTCCTCGGCGCTTGAGGCAGCCTCCCCTTCGACGGCTGCCGCATCGTCGGCGGCCGCGTCAGTCGGGCGGGCGCCGCGGCCGAACAGGCCACCGAACAGCACGCGGAGCGTCGGGCGAGCATCCGTCTCACCCACGGGCTCTTCGTGCTCCACCTCGGGCTCGTCGAGCACCGCGCTGTCGACGTCCCCCGTGCGGGCCAACGGTGTGCGCTGGTCGACCTCGGCGTAGCCGGCGGCTCGCTCGGAGGAGGTGAAGATCTTCGTCAGGTCGAGCTGGCCGATCTGACGGCCGCAGCGCATACAGAACGTGGCCTGCGGCACCGCCTCCGTGCAGAACGGGCAGGTCACGGCGGGACGCTCGTCGACGTCGGCGGAGTCGTGTGTGGTGTCCGTCATCGTGCTCTCACTTCGTGATCGTGATCGGAGTACCCTGCGGCAGTCGGTTGACCGCCGTGATCGCTTCGGCGGTGAGCCGGATGCATCCGTGCGAGACCGCACCGGAGCTGGTGGTGTTGAAGTGCACCCCGATCAGACCGCCGTCCGAGCCGCCGAACGGCTCGTCCTTCGCCGCGGAGTGCAGCGACGTCAGTTCGATCGGGTGGACGCTCTGCCCCTGCTTCGGGTCGAGGTAGCGGGCCTGCAGGTACCCGGTGACACCGGTCGGCGTCGGGGTCGTCTTCGTGCCGACACCCACCTGGTAGGTGGTGACGTCCTTGCCGGTGACGATGCTGAGGGTCTGCTCGCCCACGGAAACGACCACGCGGAACGGCAGTGCCTCCCCCGCGGTGAGGGCGTTCGTGCGGATCCATGCGGCGGTCTGCGCTGCAGCGTCACCGTTCGCACTCGAGGGGAGCATCTGGCGTGCCGGTGTCAGGACCAGCGTCCACGCACCGTCCGTCCGGACCGGGACGACGATCGTCGGGTCGCCGAGGAAGTTCGTTGCAGAAATGTGCGCCACTGCACTTTTCTGCGCGGCACCGTAGAGAGCGACGTCCTTCGAGACCGTCGCCGAACGGGTCAACGCCGTCGTGTTCGTGCTGTCGTAGCGGATCAGGCCCGGGATCACCGCGTCGTACCGGGCCTCCGGCAGAGAGGCCACCTGACCGGCGGTCAGAACACGGAACGGGCCGGGACGAACCGGAATCGACACCGCAGTGCTCGGCGCCGCCGTCGGTGCAGAAAACTGCTCGGTCGGACGAGCCACCACGGCCACCGTGATGCAGGTACCAACGACGACCGCTGCAGCGGCGGCCACGAGAACGTTCCGAACGATCGTTGCGCGTGGGTGGTGGGCCAGGTGCAGGCGCGCGAGGGGTCGACGCGTCTGCACCTGACCGTCGTCGCCGTTGCCGACGACGGACGCGGAACCAGAGCCGTCAGAAAACTCGGTCCGCGAGCTCAACGGCGGGACCGTGCTCGAGGCTTCTGCCTCTTGCGACGAAAACCGATCCGCACCACTCATAGCTCTGAGTGTTGCAGATTTGCAAGATCAACGCAAAGTGTTGACCCCAGTTCGGGTTACTTCTCGCGAACCCCGCTAATCTGTCGCAGATGTGCAGCGATCCAGTCCGTGACTGTCGCGCTGAACCGGTCGGGATCCGCGTTCCACTCCATTGCGTGCGGCGCCGGGGGGAACTGCACCACGGCCACACGGTCCGATGCGGAGGCGAACGCCACGGTTGCTGAGAACGGCGTAGTCAGATCGCCCTCGGAGTGGATGACCAAGGTTGGGACGGACGGACTCGGCAACGTGTCGGTGAGGTGCAACGTGACCGGCAGGCCGAGAAGGCGCGCACCAATCCGCGAGGACAGCAGTCCTATGGCGGAAGTGGCGAGCCAGCGGGGCACACGTTGCCGCGCCATGCCGTACCGGATGGTTCGCGCCCAACTCACGACTGGTGACACGAGCACCAGGGCGTCGATCGCGGCGCCCTGCGGCCCGTGCACCGTCTCCTCGAGCGCCACCGTGGCGCCCAGCGACCATCCCACAACGACGATGCGGGCTGCGCCCTGCGAACGCGCGTACGCGATCGCGGCGTCGAGATCCCGCCACTCCGCCTGCCCGAGCGTCGAGGGTGCACGCTCTTCCCCCGCCGACTCCCGGTCACTGCGGTACGAGATCACGAGCGACGTGTATCCCGTGCCGGCGAGGGCGCGGACACTCCGGAGGGCGGAGTCGCGGCCGGCGAGCATGCCGTGCACGTGGAGCACCCACGTCGACGAGTTCGTGTCGACGCCGGCGTACAGCCACGCTGGCTGGGTCGCGTGGTCGGTGTCGATCGCGACGTCTACCGGGGCGGTCTCGGCGACGTTCGTGGCGGTGAACACGTTCCCCGCGGCGCGGCCTTCGGTGCCTCGCTCGAGCGGTGCCCGCTCGGCGAGGTACCGTGTCACGGTGCTGCCGTCGCCGGCAACCTTCGCACCGGGGGCCAGCACGGTCAGCTTCGTCTCGTTGTCGTACAACAGCCCGAGGATCCCGTCGAACGTGGTGAGCGGGTTGCTCGAGAGGACGACGCTCTGGCCGTCGTCGCCGACGCTCACGATCTTGGTCGGCCGAGCACGTTGCGGGAAGACCACCGCCCGGGCGAGGAAGAGCACGGCCGCGGCGTACGCGGCGGCGAGAACGACGACCGCGATGATGACGATGATGATGAGGGCGAGCATCAGGGGGTGACCTCTCCGAGCTTCTTGGACAGCGTTCGTTCGATGAGCCCGAACACGATGCGTTCGGTCGCCGAGAGCTCCTGGATCCCGACCCTGACGCGGTCCCGGACGTTCGCGGCCGAGTCGAACGCCAGCTGCTTGTTCGACCACCCGCCCGGACGCACGAGGGCTAGTCGGCCCTCTCGGTACCTGGGGCCGTGGCCGCGGGCGTCGATCCGGACGGTCCATCGAGCAGCTGCACGCCAGAAGCTGCGTGCGCCGAGGATCCAGAAGAACCCGCAGACGGCGATGATGATGCCGGAGAAGAACGGCTCCTTCGCCACGTAGTAGTAGTGCTCTCGGAATGCGGCTGAGACGGGCGCGAAGTGTGCGATGCCGAGGTAGATCACCTCGATGACGTCGCTGACGAGCATCAGGGACAGCCCGATGACCCACAACACGGTCGGGATCGTTCGCCGCTCCGCCAGCATTCGGATCGTGTGGGCGCTGAGGGCGCCCATGATCGCTGTGTACAGCGTCGCGAACAGCCATACGGCGGGCTGGTCGAGACGGTCGAGTACGAAGCGTGAGGCGTCCCCTGCGGGCGCTGTGATGAGCAGGAACGGGACCGAAAACGCGACGACCGCCGCGACGATCGCCCACCACGGCAGCCGCCGGCGTTGGAACCCGCGTTCGACTGCGACGGCGTTGTGGAACAGCGCCAGCGCCGCGACGGCCGAGGCGTCACGGACGAGCGTGAGGAGGTTCCGGGATCCAAGGAGGCCGTCGAGGACCAGGGGCGGAGCGCCGATGACTCCGTAGGTTGCGAGCGACACTGCTGCGAAGACGGTGGCCCACCATGCGGGCTTTCGCCATGATCGGTGCCGGATCACGACGACCGCGATGAGGACCAGGAGACATACGCTTTGGATCACCCGAAGTGCTCCTCTTCCGTCGTGTCTGCGTAGGTGGTGAACCGGCGGGTGAACATGCGCGCCATTTCCTCCACGATTAACTCTTCTCGGACCGACTCAGCGTCGCTCGACTCCGAGCTGTTCCGTGGGCACAGGCGGAGGAACATCCGGGACTCGGGATCCGGCTGCCGCGGCCTGGTGGTGCCTGGCGGGAACCACGTCGCCGGCGCGCTCCGGACGATCAGGTGGCAGAGCTCGTGCATCCGGCTCAGGAAGCTGTAGTAGTCGCTGTCCTGGGCGGCGACGATGATCCCAGTGAACGTCTTCGCCTCGAACAAGACACCGGTAGTTGCCCGGAGTGGGGCGTCGGTCTCGGCGAAGACAAGCCGCCGACCGTAGATCTCGGAGACAGCGGCACACAGGTGTTCGAAGGACGCTTCATCGGGCAGCGGTGTGTTCCACACCAGGGCCGCAGCGATCGCCGCGACCGGCTCGCGGGCGTCCTGCCCCCTGCGGCGTCCTAGCATCATGTCTCCCGTCCGGCACTCCCCTCAGGGAGCACTCACGTATCTAGGATCGGGGACCCTCTTCTTTGTCGATCAGCGCGCGGATCGCAGACTCCACCGTCGCCATCTCCTCCGGCTCCAACTCGTCGAGCGAGCGAGCCGCGATCTGCGTGACGCCGAACGACCGCATCGACTTCGCGAACCCCAGCTGAGCGTCGATTCGCTGTGCCTCGTCATCGGGCGTGTGCCCCAGGAGGTAGTCCGCCGGCACCTCGAGGAAGTCAGCGAGTGCGACGACCAACGAGTGCGAGCCGGCGCCGTCGACGAACGCCCGCCACTCGCGCAGCGACAGCAGGTGTCCCGTCTTACTCAGCGCAGCACGTGCCTTCGTATACGCCTCATCGAGGTTGCTCCAGAGCCCTGCGGCTTCGAGTGCGAGCCGAGCTCGGTCCGACCGGATGACCTCGTCGACGTCGTCGGTCAGGTCCAGGCCGGCGCGCTTGGCCGCACGGCCCAAGAGTTCGAGTGGATCGTCGTCGATTGCCCGGCACAACGTGACCAGCTCAACGACGGTCACCGGTCGCTTCCCGTTCAGGATCCGGTAGATCGTGTCGTGGGTGATCCACGAGCGTTCTGCCCACGCGCGCACGTTGACATTCACGACACCTTGCGCTGCCCGCAGCTCGGCGGCAAGCGCTCCGTGCAAGGCTTGTGCGGAAGTTTCGCTCATTGGGTCCACTCAAAAACGCTAGCAGGCGTCGGGTCAGTGCGCCTCCTTGCAAATATACAGCGTCGTTGCGGTTTTGCAACCGAGGTGCGCCGCAGCCTACGCCGCAAGAGCGATGGCAACCACATTGACTGCCTCGGCGGCGACCGCTCCGGCTACAACGAACCACACCCACGCGCGCCCGCGCGCAGGCCCAACGGGTTGCTTTGAGCCCTTGGGGCGCAGCAGTTCAGACGTTGGGGTGGAACGTTCGGTCTGCACGGCGACAACTCTCGTACCTTCTTGCTGAAACTGAGCCGACAGTTCCTCCGTGAGGATGATGGGGGAGTGACGGCTACGTGGGTTGCGGTGCCACTGGCGGTGATCTTCGCGCGGGCAAGGCCATCAACCAGCCCGAGGGTCATCGTCGGATGCTTCTACTGTCGGCGAGTACTTGACTCCCTGCGGAGGCTGTCGCCAGCGGCTTCGACCGGATCAATTTGTTGAGACCAGGAGTGAGCCTTGAACCGCGCTGTCCAGGTCGTTGTATCGAAGGAGGAAGCGGCAAGCGCTTCCACCGCGCGCCGATAATATAGATTATGTCAGTAGACGCTCGATCCGCGACGCTGCGGGACTCCCCGACCGTCCGCCGACCGGTCATCTCAGTGCGACCACTCCTTCACCTCCGCGGATGGGTTCGTGACCGAGCCGAGCCGGGAGGCTTCGAACTGAGGGAACACACCGAGCACGGTGACGATGGCGGCTACTGCGAGCCACGTGGCCACTCCGAGTGGTCCGGCAAGGATGGGGTTTAGCTCGTGGCCCGCAGCCGAGATGAGTACGACAAGGCCAGCGCTGGCGTTCAAAGCTCCGTGCGCGAAGACGGAGGGCCACAGAGAGCCGCTGCGTAGGCGAAGCCAGCCGAACAGTGTCCCGATCATCACGCACGCGACCACCATGAGCGAGACGCCAGCGATGTTGGGCTGCGCGAAGTTGTACCCGAGAAGGATCAGCGGACTGTGCCAAGCACCCCAAATGGCGCCGGTAACGAGGATCGATGGCCAGGTTCCCATGTGCACTCGAAGGCGCGGAAGGAGCCATCCGCGCCATCCCACTTCCTCGCCGAAGGCGAGCACCCCGTTGAAGAGCGCCGCGAAGGGGATCGAGATCAACTGGATGATGACGACGAGCCGTACCGGGATCGTGTCGGCGGCATCGCCGGCGGACGCTCGTAGCTCCGCCCGGAAGCCCGAGAGGTGTCGAAGATCGAGATCCACCCAGCCGAGAACGGCTGCGATAGCGATGCCAGCTGCGATGACCAGAGGGACACCGAGGAGACCGATCAGGGTCAGCCCCACAACCCGCTTGGCGGGCCGGAGCGGCCACATGCCGAGCTCACGGAGGGCCGCCGCGGGACGCTTGCGTTCAATCAAGCCCACTACGAGGACGGCGACTGCTGGTGTGAACATCATCGCCGGCAGAAGAGCCGCAGCCCATGGCGACGAAAGACCGACTCCACTCGCCCAAAGGGGTGAGACCACGACCCACGCACCACCGAGGCTCATCGCGAGGAACACCGTCAACGAGACCCAGGGGGCCGCTCGGCGCCCCTGCTGATGCTCTACTGACCGCTCGGTCGACATGTGTCTCCCCTTCACCTTCAGGTCTCGCGTTCCAGCACTCCAGCTCGCGCTGCAGGGCTGCTCGGGCAGCCCGCTTCATCCGCTCAGCCCTGGCGAGCGTGCCGCTGAAAAGTAGACAGGTGGTTCTGCTCTGATGCAAGGCGGCAGCTGCGGACGCCCGGCAGCGGACGGAGCAGACATCATCGCGCGCGGACTCATGAACCCCTGCAGCTGGATGACGACGAGGAGATAAGCGTTGCGACGTCAGGGCATGAGATTCGGGCGACCCAACACCGACCGTCACACCGCTACCACCACAACATCGGCGCGAGCATCCAGTTGACGACCGTCACGTCGCGAAAGCGTGGATCAAGGAGCCGAGGTTACGCGCCGAGCAGCACGTGAGGCGGACACCGCGGCCGCGACGAGACCACCCAAGGTGCACGCGAGCGAGAGCCCGATCAGGACCACGTAGAAAACCGGCACCAGCTGGGCCGGAATTGATATGACAATGACGATTATTGCCGCGATCAAGAACGGTCGCATAGCCTTCCGGGCCGCCTCGTGACCGGCAACCCACGTCTCGTCACTTCGCATGACAGAAGGAAGGCGCACGCCAGCGACATGGTTTCGGCCTAAACCGTCGGCTGCCACTGAGACCACTCCCCAGATGGCAGCGTTGACCGCCAAAATGAGGACAGCGCACGCGATTGCCGCGAACCAACCCGGATTGCTCATATCTGCCTCCCCTCAACAACCTAACGCAGGTGCCGGTCAGGCCGTCAACCTGAGGTCCGCTTGACTCCGTCGGCGCACCTCGTGCAGACTGCTGTGAAAGTTCCAAGGGGGAATTACAATGAAGATCAGTCTTGTTGCGCAGATCGCAATCGCTTCTCTCGCGCTGGCCGCGGTCCCCGCGGTGAG
>Ga0308161_1001260_pt1 | contig 31530 bp, 33 predicted proteins | sample PhyFR2_FD_201034 | JGI IMG/M metagenome (GOLD analysis project Ga0308161, IMG submission 201034) | Phyllosphere microbial communities from UC Gill Tract Community Farm, Albany, California, United States - DLSLF.R2 | ecosystem: Host-associated > Plants > Phyllosphere > Unclassified | place: USA...
CCCCGGCGCAGAAAGCTTCCTACGGCATCGGCCTGAACATGGGCAAAAGCCTTGCTCAAGAAGGCATGGATGACCTGGACTCCAAAGCAGTAGCCCAGGGCATCGAAGATGCCGTCGGCAAGAAAGAGCAGAAGCTCAAAGACGACGAACTGGTAGAAGCGTTCGCCGCACTGCAAAAGCGTGCTGAAGAACGCATGACCAAAATGAGCGAAGAGTCGGCTACCGCCGGCAAGAAATTCCTCGAAGACAACGCCAAGAAAGACGGCGTCGTCACCACCGCTTCCGGTCTGCAGTACAAGATCATCAAGAAAGCCGATGGCGCCCAGCCTAAGCCGACTGACGTGGTGACTGTTCACTACACCGGTAAACTCACCAACGGCACCACATTTGACAGCTCCGTGGATCGCGGTAGCCCGATTGACCTGCCGGTCAGCGGCGTGATCCCGGGTTGGGTCGAAGGCCTGCAACTGATGCACGTCGGCGAGAAGGTCGAGTTGTACATCCCGTCCGACCTGGCCTACGGCGCCCAGAGCCCGAGCCCGGCGATTCCAGCCAACTCCGTGCTGGTTTTCGACCTGGAACTGCTGGCCATCAAGGATCCAGCCAAGGCTGAAGCCCCTGACGCACCAGCCGCCAAGAAGTAACAGGCGCCTGAACACACAACGCCCCGTCTAGACGGGGCGTTGTTGTATCTGAAGCTTGCATATGGCGTTTCGGGCAAATCCAAACGAACATCCCTGGGCGGTAACAGTCTGATATAAGACTTACGCACGACTAGCCGCACGCAATCGCCAAGTCAATGAAATCTTGGGTTTTTTTGATGTGCGCAAAAAACGCCCGATCTGACTGCAGGCCTTGTAAACCGAGGCTTTCAGCCAGTAAAACAGGCTCTGTTCACAAGGTTATCCACAATTTGTGTGGATAACCTTTCTGTTTGATGGAACTGGAGTGACAGATGAAACCACCCTTCAATTTCACCCGTTTCCTGCCCATGGCTGCACGCTTGCTGGGCCGTGGGCGTTTGCCGACCCTGCTGTTCGCGGTCGCCGCCAAGGGGTCGAGCCAAGGCAGTCGCCTGGGCAAGCTCAAGGACGATTTCAAATTACTCCAATCCCTGTGCCTGGCCTACTGGCGGGGCGAGTATCGAGCCATCAGCCCCAAAGCGCTGATCTCGGTGGTGGCGGGGCTGATGTATTTCCTGAGCCCGATTGACGCGATCCCGGACTTTATCCCGATGTTCGGCATGCTAGATGACATCGCCGTACTGGCGTGGGTCATGAAGACCCTGGAGGGCGAACTGAGCGCTTTTCGCGCCTGGCGTGACGCGCAGCGCCCGGAAAAACTTGCGGTGGTTGAGCGCCTGCCTGCGACGCCCGCGTTGCTGGCCAAGGAAAACCCGCAAAAAAACGGATGAGGCGGCTATCCCCTGCGACCTTTGTGGCTGTTAGGATTACACTCCTAAGGAAAGAGCTTACTCAGTAAGTGCAGTTATCCTACGGGGCAGTCATGGATATTCAGATAATTTCACGCGATGGCGAACCGGAATACGCGGTGTTGCCATGGGATCAGTACCAGGCGCTGCTAAAAGCTGCCGGTCAGCAACAGCCCTCACCAATGCCTTCTCCCACTGTCCAAGCCGCACCTGACCAGGACTTGCGCCCGCTCGCAGACCTGCGTGGCTTGCGTGAAGCCAAGGGGCTGGCCATTGAAACCCTGGCCCGCACCGTGGGCATCAGCCCGTCGTATCTAGGATTGATCGAAAGTGGTGAACGCCAGCCGGATGCCGCGATCCGCCGCAGCCTGGCCTGGGAATTGGGCGTGGCAGGTTGGAGGGATGAATCTTGAGCCTACGAATCAGTCGTCAACACTGGGATGGGTTGCTTAACGAACTGGATCAGGCGCGCCGCCAGCGCCATCTGTTGACCTACCGTGCGCTGCTGGAGCGCCTGCAATTTCCGACGCCGGCGATGCAAACCCTGGCCGCGGCCCTGGAGCACCTGGCGGCGTTGGACGCCAAGGCCGAGCAACCGCTGCGCAGTTCCCTGGTGATCAGCCAGGGCGCCAGCCGCCTGCCGCGTACCGGTTTCTTTGAATGCGTGGAGCGCCTGGGGCGCTTCAGCGGACCCTCCGATGGCGTGGCCGCTGCGTCCTGGCATGCCTCGGAAGTGGTGCGGGTGTTTGAATACGAGTACCCGGAGTCTGCCGAGGCTTAAAGCGCCTGGGGCAACATGTCCATGCTGTCGATCACATGGATGCTGTAACCGGCCATATCCTTGGCATGGTGCTTGGCCTGCGACGCCAATTCCGCCAACTGGCTGGCATCGAGTTGTCCACAGGCCTGTGGATACAAATGCACCACCCCAATCGACAACGACAGCAGCGCAAACTCCTGGCGCACGCCCTGGCGGTTCAGCGCCACGAAACAACCGGCGTCCAGATGCTCCGCACGGTAGAAACGTCGGCATTGGGTATGGAAGTCATCCAGCAACTGGTTGAGCCGCTTGCGCCAATCCTGTGGCCCCAGCACCAGCAAAAAGTCATCGCCGCCGATATGCCCGACAAAGTCGCGGCTGGGGTCGACCCGGTCGTTCAGGCACTGCGCCAGGCACAGCAACACCTCATCCCCACGGCCATAGCCGTAGATGTCATTGAACGGCTTGAAGCTGTCGATATCCACGTAGCAGATCACTGATTCGCGCTGTTGCTGCAACAGTCGCGTCAGGCATTGCTGGATCGGTACGTTGCCGGGCAGCAGAGTCAGCGGGTTGGCGTAGCGGGCCTGCTGGATCTTCAGTTCGGTGATCAACTTGAGCACATCGATCACCCGACCCAGGCCCAGGTAATCGCCATTGAGCGTGATGATGAAGTCTTCTTCGATGCGTTGCCGTGCGCGGCTGGTCAGCAAACGGCTGACCTGCTGCAGCGACTGGCTCAGCTCCACCGCCAGAAAATCGGTGCTCATCAAGCGGCTGATAGGTTTGCGTGCGAACAAGTCGGTGGCAAACGGCTTGAGCAGCGCGTCGGACAGCGAATGCCGGTGGACGATACCCACGGGGTGTCCGCGCTCATCCAGCACCGCCAGGGAATTAAGGTTGGCCTGGCGGCGGAATGCCTCCAGCACCTTGGCCGTGGCGGTGTCCTGGTCCACCGCCGGTTGCTCATTGAGCAGGGCGCTGAGGTCGCTGCCTTCATCGTTGAGCGCCACCGTGGCCTGGTCCGGTTTGGGCAGCATCAGCCGCGCTTCCTGCGGCGGTTGTTCTTGTGGGCGGCAGAGCAGGTAACCCTGGACCAGATCGACGCCCATCTCCGTTAATACCGCCAGTTCTTCCGGCAGTTCGATACCTTCGGCGATGACTTGGGCACGGGACGCCCTGGCGATTTGCAGGATCGAGCCGACAAACTCGCGCTTGAGTGCATCCTGGTGGATGCCGTCGATAAAGTGCCGGTCGATTTTCACATAGTCCGGACGCAGCTCCGACCACAAGCGCAGGCTGGAGTAGCCGGCACCCAGATCGTCCAGGGCAATTGAAAAGCCCATGTTGCGGTAATGGTGCAGGGCGGTTTGCAACAGGTCGAAATCGTCGGTTGGGGTTTGCTCGGTGAGTTCGATCACCACTTGGCTCGGCGCAATACCGAAGTCGCGCAGCAGTTGCAGGGTGCGTCCCGGTTGGTGCGCCGTTTCCATCAAGGATTCTGGCGAGATATTCAGGAACAGCTTGCCCGGCAGCTTCTGATCGCTGAAGCGGCGGCATGCGCTTTCGCGGCAGGCCATTTCCAATTCGCTGAGGCGCCCGGCCTGGCTGGCCACCGAGAACAGGGCGACGGGGGAGTGCAGCGGGCTGTTGGACGGCCCGCGGCTAAGGGCTTCGTAGCCGAGGATGCGCCGTTCGGACAGGCAGATGATCGGTTGGAACAAGCTGTGCAAACTGCGTTGAGCCAGGATAGAGCCCAATGCATTCAGCTGTTCGGTCATGGTCATGGCGATCTCGATCGAAAAAAAAGGACCGCAGGCGATGAGCCTGCGGTCCTTCATTTCACGACAGAATGATGTCTATATGATGACACTCCGGAGAGCGTTCACATTAAATCGCCATCATTTACTGCTTGGCCACCTGTTTGGTGATTTTCAGGTAGTCCAGCAGGATCCGGCCTGTCTCGGCCAGGTAAGCGTCGTCTTCCGGTTTGGTTTTATCCGCTTCGGTCGGCAGCGCGTCTTCGTCTTCTTTCTTCAGTTCCTTGAGTGGTTCTTCGCCCTTGGCCTTGCGGCGGACGTTCTCCAGCACAAGTTGCTTGTTTTCGATGTCGCTGTGCTGCGCACGACGGTCCACTTCATTGAGGCTGACGGTTTTTTCTTCCATCAACTTCTTGGCCAGGGCCAGCTTGTCGCGGATAAACACGAACTCGGCATCCTTGGCGGAGCGGGTGTCGTGGTCAGCCTTCAACTGGGTCAGGAACGGCTTGAAGGGATCCGAAGCAGGCTTGATCGCAGGGCGGATGGTGTCCCACGGCATGGCTTCCGGCAGGGCGCTTTCGCCGATTTCCTTGGTGTCGATGATCGACGGGAAATCGATGTCCGGCAGCACGCCCTGATGCTGGGTGCTCTGCCCGGAAACCCGGTAGAACTTGGCCAACGTCAGTTTGAGTTCGCCATGGTTCAGCGGCTGGATCGTCTGCACGGTACCTTTGCCGAAGGTCTGGCCGCCGATGATCAGCGCACGGTGATAGTCCTGCATGGCGCCGGCGAAAATCTCCGAAGCCGAGGCCGAGAGGCGGTTGACCAGCAACGCCATCGGACCTTTGTAGAAGGCGCCCGGGTTCTCGTCTTCGAGCACGTCGACACGGCCGTCAGCATTGCGCACCAACACGGTCGGACCCTTGTCGATGAACAGGCTGGTCAGCTCGGTGGCTTCCTGCAGGGAACCGCCGCCGTTGTTGCGCAGGTCGATAACCACGCCGTCGACTTTTTCTTTCTGCAGCTCCGTGAGGATTTTTTTCACGTCGCGGGTGGTGGACTTGTAGTCCGGATCGCCAGCGCGGAAAGCTTTGAAGTCGAGGTAGAAGGCCGGGATTTCGATGACGCCCAGCTTGTAGTCCTTGCCATCCTGCTTGAGGTTGAGGACTTTCTTCTGCACGGCCTGGTCTTCGAGCTTCACCGCTTCACGGGTGATGGACACGATCTTGCTGGTCTGGTCGTTTGGTGCATTGGTGTGCGGAATCACTTCCAGGCGCACCACGCTGCCTTTCGGCCCACGGATCAGCTTGACCACTTCGTCCAGGCGCCAGCCGACCACATCGACCATCTCTTTGTCGGCCTGGGCCACACCGATGATCTTGTCCGCCGGAGCGACCTGCTTGGTCTTGTCTGCCGGACCGGCCGGCACCAGACGCACGATCTTCACTTGGTCATTGTCGCTTTGCAGGACGGCACCGATGCCTTCCAACGACAGACTCATATTGATATCGAAATTTTCCGCGTTATCTGGCGACAGATAATTGGTGTGCGGGTCGTAGGACATCGCGAAGGTGTTGATGTAGGCCTGGAAGATATCTTCGGCGCGGGTCTGGTCCAGACGCGCCAGTTGATTCTTGTAGCGCTTGGTCAACAGCTCCTGAATGGCCTTGGGGTCTTTGCCGGCGATCTTCAGGCGCAGCACTTCGTCCTTGACGCGTTTGCGCCACAGGTCGTCGAGGGCGGCGGTGCTGGTCAGCCAAGGCGCGTCCTTGCGGTCCACCAGAAGGGTTTCCTTCTGGGTGAAGTCGAGTTTGTCGGTACCTTTGTCCAGCTCAGCCAGGGCGAAATCCAGACGCGCTTTGACGCGGTCCAGGTAGCGCTTGTAGATGGTGAAGCCGGGCTGCAGATCGCCGCTCTTGAGGAAGTCGTCGAACTGGCTCTTCCACTTGTCGAACTCAGCGATATCGCTGGCCAGGAAGTAGCTGCGCGACGGATCCAGCAGCTTGAGATAGCTGTCGTAGATGATCACCGAGCGAGCGTCGTCCAGCGGCGGCTTGCTGTAGTGATGGCGCTTGAGCAACTCGACCACGTTAAGGCTGGCAATCACCTCGTCGCGATCCGGTTGAAGGTTGTCCCAGCTGTTGGCTGCGAACGTATTGGTCGACATCGACGTGAAGCCGAGACCAATGAAAAGAGCGAGGGCGGTGCTGGGGAACAGATGCTTCATGCTGATTCGACGCGGGGGCAATTGATAACGCATATTAGGCCGTCTTTGAAGTTGCCGGTTCCATAGGGGCCGGTCGCATAATGCAAAAAGCCCGGCGCTACTGCTACGGGCTCAGTCCAGACTCACTATGGAGGCACTGTGAAAGCATTGCAAGGCGTTGAAGGTCATGTGGAGTGGTTGGACGAACCGAGTCCTACATGTGACGTAGGCCAAGTTCGCATTCGCGTGGCGGCTGCGGGTCTTAATCGCGCCGATTTATTACAGCGTGCCGGACTCTATCCGCCACCCCCTGGCGCCAGCGCTGTGCTGGGCCTGGAATGTTCCGGCGTGATCAGCGAAGTGGGCCCAGGTTCTTCGTGGCAAGTGGGCGATCGCGTCTGTGCCTTGCTCGCCGGGGGTGGCATGGCCGAAGAAGTGGTGGTGGATGCGCGCCACGTGCTACCGGTGCCGGAAGGCTTGTCGTTGATTGAAGCGGCGGCTTTGCCCGAGGTGTACAGCACCGCCTGGCTCAATCTGTTCCAGCTGGCAGGCCTCAAGCCCGGCGAGAAAGTGCTGCTGCATGCCGGTGCCAGTGGCGTCGGCTCGGCGGCCATCCAGCTGTGCAAGGCGTTTGGCAGCCCTTGTTGGGTCAGTGTCGGCTCGGCGGAGCGCCTGGCTTATTGCGAGGAGTTGGGCGCCCAGGGCGGCGTGGTACGTACCGACGGGATCGAAGGGCTGCGCGACTTCGGGCCGTTCGATGTGATCCTCGACCCGGTGGGTGGCAACTATGCGGCGCTGGACCTCAAGCTGCTGGCGCTGGACGGACGTTGGGTGTTGATCGGGTTGATGGGCGGCCGCGAGGCGCAGATCGATTTGGCGCAGGTGTTGGGCAAGCGCGTGCAGTTGCTCGGATCGACGTTGCGCAGCCGCAGTGATCAGTTCAAGGCGGATCTGTTCAGTGATCTGAGCCAGCATGTGTGGCCGCTGTTTGGTGACGGGCGACTGAGCCCGCAATTGGCCAAGACCTTTGCGATCAAGGACGCGGAGGCGGCGTTTGCGGAGCTGGCGACCAATCAGATCGCCGGGAAACTGGTGCTGGTGATTGACGAAAGCCTGGCCTGATCCCGGATTCGAATAGGGTCAATGCAGGAGGGGGCTCGCCCCCTCCCACCTTTGGATCTCAGTTGAGTCAGACCCAATGGTGGATCGGCCAACCTGCCTTTTCAGCGTGCGTGTGCAACACCGGGTCCGGGTTCACCACCTGCGGGTGATCCACCTTGAGCAGCAACGGCAGATCATTGCGCGAATCCGAATAAAAATAGGCCCCCTCCAGCGTTTCACCTTCCTGCTCCAACCACTCCAGCAACCGCGTGATCTTGCCTTCGCGATAGGTCAGTACACCGACGGTACGGCCGCTGTACACGCCATGGCTGACGTCCAGCTCAATGCCCAGCACTTCATCGATACCGATGCGCGCGGCAATCGGTTTCACCAGATGGGTGCCCGATGCCGAGATCACCAGAATCCGGTCGCCGCTGGCTCGGTGCCTGGCGATGGTCTTGGTGGCGTCGCTGTAGATCAACGGTTCAATCACGTCCTCCACCCACGGCTCGACCAAGTGATCAATCTCTTCCGGGGTACGCCCGATCATCGGCTCCAGGCTGAAGTCCATGAAGTCTTCCATGGCCAGTTCGCCGCGGCTGTAGGCGTCCATGAGTTCGTTGTTCTTGCGCATGAACGACTCACGGTCAACCCAGCCCAGGCGGCCCATCTGCTCGCTCCACAGGGTGGCGCAGTCGCCGTGGATCAGGGTGTCGTCCAGATCAAAAATTACCAATGCCATCTGTCACGCTCTCTTTGTAAATCGTTGCATCAGGCTACTTCACACAGTGCACTGGGGTCGATGGAAAGTGCCAGGCGTTGACCGTCCGGGTGCAGATCGTCCGCAGAGCGGTTGAGCACGTCCACCACCAGTTCAACGCCGCGGGCTTCGATGCGGTAGCGGATGACGTTGCCCAGCAGGCTGTGGCTGCGCACCAGTGCATCCAGCTCGCCGCTGCGGCTCAGCTCGATGGCCTCGGGGCGAATCGCGATGCGCCCGCTGATCGGGCGTTGCAGCAACTGACTGGCCTTATCGGCGTCCAGCAGGTTGTAGTTGCCGATAAACCCGGCGGCGAACACGTCAACCGGCGCCGTATAGAGGGTCTCGGCATCGCCGCTCTGCACGATCTTGCCCTGGTTCATCAGGAAGATGCGGTCGGACATGGTCAGGGCTTCTTCCTGGTCATGGGTCACGAAAATCGTGGTCAGCCCCAGCTCACGCTGGATCTGACGGATCTGCTCACGCAGGTGCTTGCGAATCCGTGCGTCCAGCGCCGACAGCGGCTCATCCAGCAGCAACAGGCGCGGGCGGGTCACCAGCGAACGGGCAAGGGCCACGCGCTGGCACTGGCCGCCCGACATCTGGTGCGGGTAACGCCCGGCCAGGTCCTTGAGTTCCACCAGTTGCAGCACTTCCTGCACGCGCTTGTGGCTGTCGTCGGCGTTGACCTTTTGCATGCGCAGGCCGAAGGCGACGTTCTGTTCCACGGTCATGTTGGGGAACAGTGCATAGCTCTGGAACACCATGCCGATGTTTCTTTTCTGCGGGCTCAGCGGGACGATGTCCTGGCCATCGAGCAGAATTTTCCCACTGTCCACCGAGGTCAGGCCGGCGATGCAGCGCAGCAGGGTCGACTTGCCGCACCCGGACGGGCCGAGCAGGGTGACGAACTCGCCCTTGGCAATTTCGCAGTTGATATCACTGAACACCGGCGTGCCGGCGTAGCCCTTTTGCAAGTGTTGGACGCTGACGAAGCTCATTGGCTTTTGTCCTTGTTCAAGATATTGGCGGCCCAGGTCAGCACCAGCACAAAGAAGAAATAGGAAATCACGACGGCACTGGTGAAGTGGCCGCTGCTGTTGCGCATGTTGTTGAGGTAGACCTGCAGGGTTTCGTAGCGGGTGCCCACCAGGATGTTGGCGAACACGAACTCACCGAACAGGAACGAGAACGACAGCAACAGCGCCACCATCAGACCTTTACGCAAGTTGGGCAGGACCACGAAGATCGCCGCCTGCCAGGTGCTCGCGCCCAGCAGTTGCGAGGCGTCCATCAGGTCGCGCAGGTTGATGGCTTGCAGGTTGTTGGTGATTGCCCGGTACATGAACGGCAGCGCCACGGTGAAGTAGCAGCCGATCAGAATCCACGGCGTGCCGACCATCGCCAACGGCCCGGAACCGTAGAGTTGCAGCAGGCCCACCGATGACACCACGGGTGGTACCGCGAAGGGCAGCAGGATCAGGATGTTCATCAGCGCGTCGAGCTTGGGAAAGTGGTAATGCACCACGAACAGCAACGGCAGGATCAGCACCACCGACAGGATCAACGCGCCCACGCACACCAGCAGCGATTGACCGAAGGCCATCAGAAAGCGCGGGTCGCTCCACAACTGCACGTACCACTTCACAGTGAAGCCAGCCGGCAGGATGGTCGCCGACCAACTGCTGGCGATGGAGTAGACAAAGGTGCCCACCAGCGGCAACACCAGGATCGCAAACAGCAGGTACACCACTACACGGTGGTAGAGGGAGGCCGGGCCGGCTTCAGCGCGAGACATGGTAGCTCCTCTTGAGCAGCAGTTGATGGACCACCGTGACCAAGGTCATCAGCGCCACCAGCACCACGGCCAGGGCGCTGGCCATGTTCGGATCCAGGGACACATCGCCGGAGACCAGCCCCGCGATACGGATCGGCAGCACGTTGAAGTTGCCGGTGGTCAAGGCGTAGACCGTGGCGTAGGCACCCAGCGCATTGGCCAACAGGATCACGAAGGTGCCCAGCAGTGCAGGCGTCAGCACCGGCAAACCGATATGCCGCCAGAACTGCCAGCCATTCGCGCCGAGCAACGCCGCCGACTCACGCCAGTCTTCACGCAGCGCATCGAAGGCCGGGTACAGCAACAGCACGCCGAGGGGGATCTGGAAGTAGGTGTAGAGGATGATCAGCCCGGTCTTGGAATACAGGTTGAAGTCCTGAATGATCCCGGCCTGCTTGAGCATCAGGGTGATGCTGCCGTTGAACCCGAGCAAAATGATGAACGCGAACGCCAGGGGCACGCCGGAAAAGTTGCTGGTCATGTTGGCAAAGGCGGTGACGAAGTTGCGCAGCGGCCCATCGACGCGGCGTAGCGAATAACTGCCGAGGGTGGCGATGACGATGCCGAAGATGCTCGAGTAAAAACTGATCTCCAGGCTGAACTGGATCGCTTGCCGGTAGAACTTCGAGCTGAAGATCCGGGTGAAGTTTTCCAGGCCCCAGCCGGCTTCTTCGGTTTGCAGGCTGTTGACCAGCACCCACACCAGCGGGGCGATTTCGAACACGATAAAGAACAGTGCGAAGGGCACCAGGCATAGCAGGGCCAGCCATTTGCCTCGGGTCATTTCAACAGCTCCCGGCATACAGGTTTGTCGTGGGGCACGCCCAGCAGTTCGCAGACGGTGCCGCACAGGTCGGTCTGTTTCGGCGTAGCGTTCGCGTCCAGGCTGAAGGCGTCGCCGAGGACGAACAGCGGCACTTGCCGTTCTTCCAGCAGCAGGCCGTTGTGGGAGCGGTCGTTGTTCATGCCGTGGTCGGCGGTTACCAATACCTGGTAGCCAGCGTCGATCCAGGCTTGCAGGTAATCAGCCAGGATGATGTCGGCCGAGCGCGCACTGTTGCGGTATTGCGCGCTGTCGAGGCCGTGCTTGTGGCCGGCGTCGTCGATGTTCATCGGGTGTACCAGCAGGAAGTCCGGCGAATGCTTGAGTCGCAGGCTTTCGGCGTCGGCGAACAGGTGGGAGTCGGGGTAGTGGTCATTCCAGTAGAAATGCCCGTGCTGGATCGCCAGCGCCTTGTCGTCGGTGTGACGATCACGGGCCGCGAGAAAGGGCGTGCGGTTATATAACTCGCTGACCCAGTGGTAAGCCGCCGCCGCTGTGGTCAGGCCGGCGTCGGTGGCGTAATGGAAAATGCTGCGCTGGTTCGACAAGCGCGCGACCTGGTTATGCACGATACCGCTCTGGATCGGTGGCACGCCGGTGAGGATGCATTCATACAGTGGGCGGGACAGCGAGGGCAGTTCACATTCCAGCGTGTAGAGAGCTGCGCGTCCTGCGCCGACATAGGCCTGCAAGTGCCCCATGGCGTGTCTCGCGACCTCGAAGTTGAGGCCATCGAGCACTACAAGGATGACGTTGTGCTTCATGGGGGAGACGCTCCGCAACAATAAACTGTGGGAGGGGGCTTGCCCCCGATGAGGGTGTGTCAGTTGTTGAATCCATAACTGACCCACTGCAATCGGGGGCAAGCCCCCTCCCACATTGGATCTCCACAGTGTCTCTAATGTGGGTGATCGGCTTATTTCATCTCTACGATGACCTGCTCGTTCCACAGCTGCGGCAGCTTCTTGGACGTTGCTTCCCAGGCATCCGCGTCCTTGATCGGTTGCGGGTTGGCCTTGGTGTACTGCTCGCCCGGGATCAGGTTCTTGGCGATCTCGGCCGGCAGTTTGAGGTCGGTTTCCGCACGGATCGGACGCGCATTGCCCTTGGCCAGGTTGAGTTGGCCGGCGTCGCTGAAGATGTATTCGCGGGTCAGCTTGGCGGCGTTCGGGTGCTTGGCGTATTTGTTGATGATGGTGGTGTAGCCGGATTTCACCGAGCCGTCCGAGGGGATCAGCACCACGTAATCATCCGGGTTGGCCATCTTGGCTTTGTAGCTCAGGCCGTTGAAGTCCCAAACGATGCCCACTTCGACTTCGCCTTTTTCCATGGTGGCGATGGTCGGGTTGGACAGGCCGAGTCGTCCTTGCTGGGCAATCTTGGTGAAGAACTGCAGGCCTGGCGCGATGTTCTTTTCATCGCCTTTGTTGGCGATGGCGGCAGCCAGCACGGCGTTGGACGCCTGCGCCGCGGTGCTGACGTCACCCACGGAGACTTTGTATTTGCCGGTTTGCAGGTCGGCCCAACTGGTAGGGACTTCGGAACCGTGCAGCAGCTTCTTGTTGACGATAAATGCGATGGTGCCGGTGTAGGCCAGGGCCCAGTGACCGTCCTTGTCTTTTGCCCAATCCGGCACCGAAGCCCAGGTGGACGGCTTGTACGGCTGGGTGACGTCCTGCTTCACCGCAATCGGGCCGAACGCGGCGCCGACGTCGCCGATATCGGCGCTGGCATTGTCTTTTTCGGCCTTGAACTTGGCGATTTCCTGGGCCGAGCTCATGTCGGTGTCGATGTGCTTGAGGCCGTAGGTCTTGGCCAGGTCTTCCCAGGTGCCTTTCCAGTTGGCCCAGTCATCGGGCATGCCGACGCTGTTGACGGCGCCTTCCGCTTTCGCGGCGGCTTCGAGAGTTTTTAGATCGGTATCAGCGGCCATGGCGGCGGTGCACATGGCAATGGTCGAGCCTAACAGTGATGCCAGGAAAAGCTGTTTCATCCGAAGCTCCTTTGGGCGTTTTCAACGCTGCGTTTTTATGAACGTTTGCGGTGGTGTTGGTCTAGGTCAGAGCAATACCTGAGCCAATCTAGGCTCGATGGATGACAGTTTCATGTCGATGTCGTTTTTAACCTGCCGATGTCGCTCAGCACAGACTGAGCGTAGACCATGCCCAAGTGCCCGCAGGCTCTGGACTTGGCCGATGTATTGCAAGACATGCGGCATGCACTTCATGCGGGCTGTCATCTGTCGGTCATCTGTAATGCCTACGCTTGCACGCAGTCGCAAGGGCCCGATTGCGGAGCGTTTTATGCACCTGAACGGTGCTGGTCTAGTCCAGAAAGGTAACGTTGATGCGTGATGAGGCAATCAAGGCGGTGACCTCCATCGGCCTGGCGCTGCAAGAGCAGATCGATCATGGACTTTTGCCGCCTGCCAGCAAATTGCCTGCCGAGCGCAAGCTCAGCGAGTTGTTTGGTACCACCCGGATTACTGTGCGGGAAGCCTTGTTACAACTGGAGGCCCAAGGGCAGATTTATCGCGAGGAACGCCGTGGCTGGTTCGTGTCCCCGCCGCGGTTGGCCTACAACCTGATGCAGCGCAGCCACTTTCACGCAATGGTCAACGATCAGGGCCGCGTGGCCTCCACCGAAGTGATTTCTGCGCGGCTGCAACCGGCGTCGGCGGCGGTGTGTGCGTGGTTGCAACTGCCGGCCTTGTCCAGCGTGATCCAGATCTGCCGGCACCGGCGGATCGATGGCCGTTTGGTGTTGTACGTGGAGCACTACCTGAACCCGCAGTATTTCCCGGGGATTCTCGAGTGTGACCTGAACCAGTCGATGACCGAGTTGTATGCGCGCAAGTACGACTTGCATTACGGGCGGGTGCGCTTCGAGATCGTGCCGACATCACTGCCGGTAGAAGCTGCCGGCGCATTGCGCGTGTCGGTGGGTAGCCCGGGCTTGAGGATTGCCCGGGTCAACTATGACCAGCACCAGCGGTTGATCGATTGCGACCTGGAGTTCTGGCGGCATGATGCTATCCACGTCGGTGTGGATGTCGTCTAACCACCCGCGGGCTTCTGTAGTGAGCAGGCTTGCCCTGCGCCGGGCTGCGAAGCAGCCCCAAAACCAGACGCCATGTGGCACCTGATGTAGCGCGCTCTTCAGTATTGGGGCCGCTTCGCGACCCAGCGCAGGGCAAGCCTGCTCACTACAGGAGGCCCGAGCGGCTAGGGCATGAGGGTTTTGATCACTTGGTCCACATTGGTTTCCAACTCTGTCACCGGGTCGGCGCCGTCGACGTTCAACACCAGCAACTTCGAGCCACCTGCCGTGATGGCGGCTTTCACCGCCTCACTCGGCTGGCGATGGTGCAGCACCACGGCCACGTCGTTGTCCTTCAATTGGGCACTGAGTGCCTGTAACGCCTCAGGCGTCCAATCGGCATCCGGCCGTGCATCGGAGCGGACCAGTTCCAGGTTCAGGCTACTGACCAGATACCCAAAGTGGTCGCTCAAACTGACCACGCTCAGGTTGTCCGCCTTGGCCAATCGCGCTTCGCTGTCGGCGGTGAGCTTGAGCAGGCGTTGCTTGAGCGCGGCCAGGTTGGCGTCGATCCTGGCCTTGGCGCTCGGTGCCAGACGGCTCAGGTCGGTCGATAGCACGTCGGCCATGCGCCCCAGATTGTTGCTCGATTGCCAGGGCTGGCTGTTCAGTCCATCGGCTACGCCAGGTTGCACGGCGATCCCCGGCAAGCCGCCGTCCACCGGGCGTGCGGCATCGACTTCGACAATCCGGATGTTGCTGCGCCGTGCCACGGGGTACAGCGGATCATCGGCCCACAATGAGCGCAGGCCAATAGCGGCATCGGCGTCCTGGGCCAGCGCGCTCAGTGCGGGTGCGCCACGACCGGTGAAGTACGACACCTGGCGTGAGCCTGGCAGGTTGGCCGGGGCCGCGCGCTCAAGCTGCACGTCGGTGCCCTTGAGCAGCACCTCGGCCAGGCCGTAAGTGATCGGCAGTGAGGCCAGCACCTTGACCGGTCTGGCAGCATGGGCAGCCGGCTTGACTGCCTCGGCGGCCATCAGCGGCAGGGTGATTAAACAGGCGATGGCCAGGGCCAGAGGCTGAAGAACAGAGCGCATTATCCAAGGTTCCCTTTGAGGCTGGGCACGGTGCCGCGCGCGATGGCGGCAAGGGCAAAGGCGATACCGGCCATCAGGATGATCGCGGCACCGGAGGGGATCGGCAGGTCGAAGATGATCGGCAGCAGGATCCCGCACAGGGTGCTGACGGTGGCGATCACTACCGAGATCCAGAAGAAGCCTTTGAGTGACTGGCTCAACAGGCGTGCGGCGGCGGCGGGAATCACCAGCAGGGCGCCGACCAGGATCGCGCCGATGACTTTGACTGCCGCGACGGTGATCAGCGTTACCAGGATCACGAACAGGTAATCCAGGGTCTTCACCGCTACCCCGCGCACTGCCGCCAGTTGCGGGTTGAAACTGGCGAGCATGATGCGGTTGTACAGCGGCAACGCCAGGGCCATCACCAGCGAGCCGACAATCGCCAGCACCAGCAGGTCGTTACCGTTGACCGTCAACACCGAACCAAACAGCACGTTTTCCAGGATGTGCACGTTGATCTTGCCCGCCAGGATCAGCAGCAGGCTCGCGCCCAACGCCAGGGACACCGACAGGAACACGCCGATCAGGGTGTCCGGCGCCAGGCCGGTGCGGTTGCGCAGGTAATTGAGCAGGATGCCGAACAGCAGGCAGTAACCAAACAGGCTGCCGTAGGGGCCGGTGTAGGGTTCGCCGAGCAGGATGCCCACGGCCACGCCGGTCAGCGCGGCATGGCCGACTGCTTCGGAGAAAAACGCAAAGCGCTTGACCACCACCAGCGTGCCCAGGCCGCCGAGCACCGGGCCGATCAGCAAGCCGGCGAGCAGGGCGTTGACCACAAAACCATAGGCCAGTGCCTCGGGTAGATAACCGGACGAGGCCCAGCCCTGGACCATCAGGCGAAACGCTTCATAACTCATTGCGCCGGGCTCCGAGGGTGGGTGGAAAACAGGGTCAGCAGGCGGTCCGGGGTCAGTGCCTCTTTGGGTGTGGCGTCGAACAGCACGCGGCGGTTCAGGCCGGTGACGCGGTCGGCCAGGCGGCCAACGGCTTCCAGGTCGTGCTCGATCCACAGCACGGTAATCCCGGCCAGGCGCCAGTCATTGAGCAGGCGCTCAAACACCTGGATACCGGCTTCATCGAGAGCCGACATCGGCTCATCCAGTACCAGCAACTGCGGCGCCGGGATCAGGCCCTGGGCCAGCAACACGCGCTGGCGTTCACCGCCGGACAGTGCGCCCATGCGCCGCTTGCGTTTGTCCTGCATGCCAACCCGTTCCAGGGCCTCGCCAATCGCAGCGGCGTAATGTTTGGACAAACCCAGAAACGCCGGGCGCCGCTGGCACATGGCAGCCATGAAGTCATCCACGGTCATCGGCAAGCCCCGGTCGAACTCCAGCGCCTGGGGCACATAGCCGATGGCGCCGGGCGTGCTCGGCCATGCCAGGCTCAAGCGCCCTTGGTGCGGGGTTTGCCCCAGCAGGGTCTTGATCAGCGAGCTTTTGCCGCCGCCGTTGGGGCCGACCAGCGCATGGATGCTGCCCGGTTGTACCTGGAAACTCACGCCGTCGAGGATCACGGTGCGGCCCAGGGTCAGGGACACCTTGTCGAAGTCGAGTGTCGGGCCGACGTTGGCGACCCTTAGCTGTTCCGCCGCCGTCATGTGCCCGACTCCTGAATCGCCCGGACCACGGTGTTGAGGTTGCCGGTCATCTCCACTTCGTACTTCTCGGCGCTGTATTCGCCGTAGGAAATGTGTGAAAGCGGGTAGAGCTTGACCCCGGATTCACGCTGGATGGTGTCGACGTAGGTGGACGGGAAATCCATCTCCGAGAAAATCACTTTCACATCCAGGGCGCGCAGTTCGTCGATGGTCTTCTTCAACTGACTGGGGCTGGGCTCAATGCCGTGGGCCGGCTCGACCACGGCGGTGACTTCCAGGCCAAATTCACGCAGCAGGTAGTCGTAGGCCGCATGCACCGTGGCGACGCGCAGGTCCGGGTTAGGTGCGCTGGTCAATTTGGCGAGGGCATCGGCGCGCATCTGGCGCAGGCGTTTGCCATAGGCACGAGCGTTCTGGGTGTAGGTCTTGGCGTTGTCCGGGTCGAGCTTGCCCAGCTCACGGGCGATGTTGTTGACCTGGGCAATCGAGGCGCTGATCGACAGGAAGGTGTGCGGGTTGACCACCTTGCCTGCACCGCGCGCGGCATTGCCGGTGGCGGCCAGCAGTGGCACGTTGGCGTTGGCTTCGATCACCGCAATGTCCGGGCGCTCGCTGGTGGCGATCATGCGGTCGGCGAAGTCATCATGACCGACGCCATTGAGCACGATCACGTCCAGGGTGCCGATGCGCTTGATGTCTTCGGCACGCGGCTCGTAGGCGTGGGGGTTGAAACCGGCGGGAATCAGCGGCACCACGTCGGCCTTGTCGCCGACGATATTGGCCACGTAGCTGTAATAAGGATGCAGGGTGATGCCGATACGCAGGCGTTTAGCCGCCTCGGCATTGGCCAGCGGGGCGAGCATCAGGCTCAGCAGGCTGACCAGCAACAGGCGCAACAGGGGAGATGAAATAGACATGGGCAATCGGTCTTCTCGTTCAGTGACGGTGCTGGCGGGTAACGCCGGCGTCGAATTGCGCAACCACTTGCTGCCAGCCGGCTGCGATCAGCGCCTGGTCAGTGAGGTCGGTCGGGGCGGCCAGGTCGCTGCGGCGATTGAGCCAGATATCCGGCTCGGTGCCCTGCACGCGCATCAGCAGTGAACCGCTGGTGGTCGGCACCTGGCTCAAGCCAAAGTAGGCCGCAGGCGCCAGCAACTGCCAGAGGTGATCGCCACGGCTGACCGAACTGGCATCCTGGGCGAACGGCGCAAAGCCTTCTTCGGCCAATTGCCCTGGCGTCGGCAGGGCGCTTTGTTCCTGCTGCAGCAGGTGGATTTCATCCAGGGTCACCCGCAGGTCGGCGTAGATGCCTTGTTCGGCGGCGTTCAGGTCGCGGCGGGCGTCCAGTTGGTGGCTGGGTACGGCGGCGACTTCCTGGGATTCGCCGTGCAGCGCCACCACCGTGCCGGCCACCGCGAGGATGATCAGGCACAGCAGCAGGACATAGAGGGTTTCGTGGCCAGCACCGGCGGGGCGTACAACCTGTGTCGTACTCATTGGGGCTGGATATCCGCTTGGTCGATTTCGACGACATGGCCGGGGCCTGCGTCAAACAGCACGTAGAACTCGGCGGATGGCTTCTTGAAGGTCAGGGTCGAGTCCTGGCCGAGCTTGCCCGGCACCAGGATGGTCTCGTCGTAGCCGATCACATCCAGGGTCACGCCGGGGGCACCGCTGCCGTCGGAAAAGCCGCCCTTGCACTGGATCTGCTCGCCGGGGATTTCCTTGCATTCGCACATCGGGTTGTGGGCCAGGGCCACGGTACTGAAACCCGCGCACAGCAACAGCGCAGCGCGGGACAGGTGCTTGATCTTCATGGTTTGACTCCTTGCTTGTTCAGCCAGGCGATGGTGGCAGGCGAGGCCTGGCTCAGCGGGATGGAACCCTGGTGCATCGTGCCGTCCCAGCCTTCCATGGTGACCCACAGCTCGGCGTCGGCTGGCGTGCGTTCCGGGACGGGCAGGGCGGCGCCCATGCGGTACGGTGTGCCGAAAAAGATCACCCCGGCCGCCCGCAGGCTGCGTGGCTTGCCGATGCGCAGGTAGGTGGCTTTGACCTGGTCGGCGCAGGTGTCGCACAGGGCGGCGTTGAAGAATTTCATCGGGCCGGCCGGATCCGGGCTGGGGCCTTCGTTGCGGAATTCGGCCAGGGTCAGGCTCCAGGGGCCGACCTTCACTTCACCAGCCACCCGCTCGCCGATACCGGCGTCACCGCGAAACAGCGCGGCGTCGGCAAAGTACTTGGGCATGAAGCCCAGGGGCACCAGCAATAGCAGCACATTGATATGGAAACGCCATTTCAGCCAGAAAGCCCGCAGGGGTGTCGGCGGTGTCGCTGCGACCTTGCTCATCAGTGGCTCTCCGAGGTTTCAGCCTGCAAGGCCGGAGTGGAAACAGACGTGCGCTGGGTCTTGGCCTCGCGCTTGAGGGCATTGAGGGTGGCCAGGGCCGTGCGCTTGGTCCAGATCAGCAAACCGCTCAACACCATCATGCTCAGCACCAGGCCGAAGAACGCCCAGATCAGCTTGATCCACAGCCCGCCAAAGTCGCCGGTGTGCAGCGGGCGCATGGATTCGGTGACGAACTCAAGCGCGGTACGGTCGGACAGGAGGTGCGAGACCGCGATTTCGCCGTTATAGGGGTTGAGTTGGGCGGTCTGGTACATCAGCGGGTACCAGCCGCGTCCGCCGATTTGCAAGTGGCTGTAGGCATTGAAGGGCAGCCGCACAAAGCTCGCTTCCAGGCCGGGGATGCGCTGGGTCGCGATCGTGATGGCTTCATCCAGGGGAATCATCGGTGCCGGCACGCCTGCTGCCGAGGACGGTACGTGTTCACGGGCGATCACCGGGACGATGGGCTCGCTGGAAATTGAAATCTGGTTGTCGCCCAGGATCGCCTGGATCAGGAACCAGGTGCCGGTGATGGAAATGACCGCGATAAACCAGATTGACCAGATACCGCTCAAGCGGTGGAAATCCCCCCAGAAGATCCGCGCACCATGGCGAAAACGCAGGGTGGGTTTGAGAAAACCTTTCCAGAAGCGCTTGTAGACGACCAGCCCGGTAACCAGCGAAGCCAGCAACGGTAGGCCGAGCAGCGAAACCAGGTACCAGCCCCAGCTGTAGCCGTTGGTGAACGGGACCAGCCACCAGCCGTGCAGCGCACGGGTGAATTGACGGAAGTCGAATGACGGGCTGATGCCCTGGATCGCGCCGGTGTACGGATTGACGTAGACCTCAAGCGAGCGCCCGTCCGGGTAGCTGAGGTCGACACTCAGGGCGAAGTGGGACTCATCGGGACGGCTGAGCGATTGGACAATCACCTCGGGTTCGGCGCGCTTGATGGCGCTGATCACCTGGTCGTAGCTCAACAGTTCGGCGTCATCCGACGGCTTGCTGGCGCGGATGTCCGGGTTGGCCAGCCAGACGATTTCCTGGCTGACCACCGCCAGGGTGCCCGTGACGCAGACGATCAGTACAAAGAACCAGATGGGCAACGCCAGCCAGCTATGTACGAGAAACCAGAGTTTGGAGCGTGACTTCTTCGACATGTGAATGAGGGTCTTGATCGGAGGAGGGCGAGGGAGGCCCGGAAAAGGCCAGTCGTAGCTTTTGCTGACGCGACAGGCTGTATCTAAGTTAAGACGGATGAGAATGAGAAATCCCTAACCCGGATATGAAAGAAAATGTTTCAGGTTCACATTCAGTGGGTTTTTACGCGTTGATCGACTCCTAAACGTGTTCCACGCGTTTACTCCGACGGACGCACAGAGGAGCCAGCAGGCCTGCTGCGCATTGAAGCGCGGCAAGCCTGCCCACCCCATCACCCGCACACACATTGGATGGGTGATGCCTCAGGGCATCAGCCTTGTTTGAACATTTCCATGGCGCGCTGGCGAATCTGCGACTCGGTCAAGTCCTCCTTGTGTGTGGCCACGAACCACACATGGCCAAACGGATCTTTCAGCGTGCCGGAGCGGTCGCCGTAGAACTGGTCCTGGGGTTCGGAAATGACTGTCGCGCCGGCAGCGATGGCCTGTTTGTAGCGTGCGTCAACATCGCTCACATATAAATGCAGGCCGACACTGGTGTGACCGTCGGTTGGGCTGCCAAATGCACTTTCACCGCAGGGCGAGCCGAGCATGATGGGTGAGCCATCTATGCGCAGCTCAGCATGGCCGACCTTGCCGTCGGGCATGTCCAGGCGCATGACTTCGGTGGCATTGAAGGCTTTCTTGTAGAACTCGATGGCTTCGGCGGCTTTGTCGATGCCCAGGTACGGCGTGATGCTATGGAAGCCTTCGGGGACGGGGTTAACGCTCATATCGTTCTCCTTGATTGGGTTTGTGAAGGTCTGGCCTTTTCACTATAGGCCACGCCAATCAAGGGCTCCGGCGGTTCCGACGAGATGGTTCAAGTAGGTTCGAGCAACTGCGCCCCAGGCCCGCGCTCACCGAGCAGGTCGTCCTGATTGCGCAGCGGGCATGCCTCCAATGATAAGCAGCCACAGCCGATGCAGCCGTTGAGCTTGTCGCGCAGCAGCATCATCTTATTGATGCGCTCATCCAGGTCTTCGCGCCAAAGTGCCGACAAACGCTCCCAGTCTTTGGCGGTGGGGGTGCGGCCATTTGGCAGCGTCTGTAACGCTTCGCCAATCGTCGCCAGCGGAATGCCCAGGCGCTGAGCGATTTTGATCACCACCACGCGGCGTAATACATCCCGTGGATAGCGCCGTTGATTGCCCGCGTTACGATTGCTGTGGATCAGCCCCTTGGTTTCATAGAAGTGCAGGGCCGTGACGGCCACGCCACTGCGGGCGGCCAGTTGGCCGACGGTGAGTTCCTTGGTAATCATGAAAAACTCCGATTAAGCGCTTGACCTTGACTTAACTGGAGGTTTTACCCTGCGTGGCATTGAATCGCAAGATTCTGCCTACAGAGGAAGGGGAGTGTTCATGCAGGTATCAGAGAGAAATCGCAGCTTCACTCAGTTGATCGAGTTCCATATCGAGCCCCAGCAACAGGTTGCCCTGGTGGCGGCCCTGTCCGTCCAGAGTGAGCGTTTGGCCGAGGGCCATGACGGCTTCCTCAGTGCGAGCGTACAGGTCAGCGATGACGGACGGCGGGTGCTCAATTACCTGCAATGGGCGTCCCGCGAGGACGGCGAGGCCGCGTTCAAGGGTTTTGAGCAGGGCGAGGAGGATTTCTGGACGCTGATTCGCGCCCATCAGGCCACGGCGGTGACCTTTGGTTCGTTCCAGGTGCTGCGCAGTTTTGAGCGCAGTCACGACAATGCATTGCACTGCCGACTATATGGATAAATGCAGCATCCGTTCACCTTGCACGTTTTCCCCTGGCCGTCGTTTGTTGACTGCCAATTCGCCGATCTTGATCAGGCGCGTGCGCGTGACGTTGCGGCTCAGGCCCAGCAGGTTGGCGGTGTGCACCTGGTTGTAATGGCTGAAACGGTAAGCGGCCCGCAGCAGGGCGTCTTCGACTTTCTCATGCAGGGCGCCGGCCTGTTCTTCGAAAAGCTTTTGGAAGGCGCGTGCGAGCAGGGCTTCGGCACTGTTGTCGGTGCCGTGCTGGCCGTCGTCCTGGCGCTCGATGCGCATGTTCGACAGGCGTAGATCATCCCGTTCGATCACGCCGTTCCGGCAAATCAGCAGGGTGTGGTGGATGACGTTTTCCAGCTCGCGGATATTGCCCGGCCAGCTGTAACTCTTGAGCTTTTGTTCGGCTTCGCGGCTGATGGTTATCGGACCGTAGCCCAGGCGCCGGCTGTACGCCTCGATAAAGTGCCGGGTCAGCGGCAGGATATCGCCGGGGCGTTCGCGCAGCGGGCTGAGTTCCAGGCTGACCACGTCGAGCCGGTAGTAGAGGTCTTCGCGGAAGTGCCCAGCGTTGATGGCCTTTTCCAACTGCACGTTGGTGGCAGCCAGTACGCGCACATCAATCGGAATGCTCTTACGCGAACCCAGGCGTACGACTTCGCGTTCCTGGAGCACGCGTAGCAATTTGACCTGGATGGCCATCGGCAAATCGCCAATCTCATCGAGGAACAACGTGCCGCCGTCGGCCTCTTCGAACCAGCCGGCCTTGGCGCTGAGGGCGCCGGTAAAGGCGCCTTTTTCATGGCCGAACAGTTCGGCCTCCACCAGGGATTCAGAGAACGCGCCGCAGTTTACCGCCACGAAAGGCCGGTTGCGCCGCGCACTGAGATTATGAATGTGGCGCGCCACCAGCTCTTTACCGGTCCCGGTTTCGCCGATGATCAGCACGCTGGCTTCGCTGGGCGCCACTTGCTGGATGTGGTCGAGCAGCGCCTGGGATTTCGGGTCTTCGAAGACCTGGGCCGTGGCGCGGATCGAGGTCGCAAGGGCGGGCGAGGGCGGTAGGGTTAGAAGCTGCATGGGCACCTCTTTTTTATGAGTAGAACGTAGGAATCGGCAGGGATTGGTTCAACGCCCAGTCCCCCAGTTCGTGGAGTTTGTAGTCCACCGGGTCGTGCAGGGTTTGCGTGCGCAGGTTGCGCCAGTGGCGATCCAGGCGCAGGGACGCGTGGGTGGAACGTGCCCCGGTGACTTCAAACAGACGGCTGCACAGGTCCAGGCCTTGGCGGGTGGCAGCGACCTTGGCCGTTGCGATGGCAATCGCCAGTTGGCCGCGTTCGTGTTCGCTGAGGTTCGGCCCCTTGACCCAGGCTTGATCCAGTAGTTCGGCGGCGCGTTCCACCAGCAGGCGCACGCCTTGCAGGGCCACCCAGAACTCGCCGTAGTGGTGCAGCACGTAAGGATCCTGGCGCACGTCTTCGGCTGAGGATTTGTGCCAGGCACGGGTTTCGGTGAGGGTGTAGGTGCGCGCTTCTTCGAAGGCTCCCTCGGCAATGCCGAGAAACATATGGGTAAAGGTCAACTGTGCGATCAGCGGGCGCAGACAGGCGAAGGGGGTACTCAGCGGGCCTGGGTCGAGCAGCAGTTCCGACTCTTCGACGCGCACCCGCTCGAAGCTGGCGCTGCCGCTGTCGGTCTGGCGTTGGCCGATATTGTTCCAGTCGTTGTGCAGAGTAATGCCACTGCGACCGCTGGGAATGGCGGCGATCAGCAGCTTGCCGCCGGCATTTTCGTCCACGGCCGAGGCGATCAGCATCTCCGAGTCGCTGGCGCCGGAGCAGAAGCTCTTCTTGCCGGAGAATTCGCGCCAGCCACCGAAGTCCTTGACCACGGTGCGCGTGTCCAACGGGTTGAGGGCATTGCCCCAGAACCAGTTCTTGCGGGCGGTCTGTTCGAACCAGGGTTGCCATTGATCCGGGCGCGAAAACAGGCGCACGGTGGCCAGCATCAGGTGATGAAAACCGAAGACGTGGGCGATGGAACTGTCCACCTTAGCGAATTCGCGCACGATGCCCAGGGTGTCGCTCCAGCGCGCGCCGAGGCCGCCGTATTGAGTGGGAATGCTCAGGGCCAGCAGGCCGCTGTGGCGCAGGGCGTCACGCTCGGTTTTGGGTGTGCCGCCGCGCTCGTCGCGTTCAACGGCGCTGAGGGCGAATTCGGCGGCCAGCAGTTTGGCGGTCTGCAAGGGGGATGGCAGGACACTGTGGGGTTTGGCTGTCACGGGTTTTCCTCTCTATAGGCAGCAGCGGCCAGCGCCGTTGCCGCCGCTGCGCCGATCAGGCCTTGGCCGGCAGGACATCGTTGGCAATCATTTCGCCGAACGGGCCGGTGAGGTTGGTGATGCCGCGTCCGGCGAGGCTGGCATAGGGTTCCGGCAGCAGCGGGAACACCAGCTCGGCGAAGCGATAGGCCTCTTCCAAATGCGGATAGCCGGAGAAGATGAAGCTCTCGATGCCCAAGTCGGCGTATTCCTTTATGCGTTCAGCCACTTGTTGCGGATTGCCCACCAGCGCGGTACCGGCACCGCCGCGCACCAGGCCGACACCGGCCCACAGGTTAGGGGCGATCTCCAGGTTGTCGCGGCGTCCGTCGTGCAGGGCGGCCATGCGGCGCTGGCCTTCGGAGTCAAAGCGCGAGAAGGACTTTTGCGCGGCGGTGATGGTGTCGTCGCTGATGTGTTCGATCAGTTTATCGGCGGCTTTCCAGGCGTCTTCTTCGGTCTCGCGCACGATCACATGCAGACGAATGCCGAACTTGACGGTACGCCCGTGGCGCGCTGCGCGTTCACGCACATCCGCGAGTTTTTCCGCGACGGCGGCGGGTGGCTCGCCCCAGGTCAGGTAAACGTCCACCTGTTCGGCGGCGAGATCGTGGGCGGCGTCGGAGGAGCCGCCGAAGTACAACGGTGGATAAGGCTTCTGCACCGGTGGGTAAAGTGCCTTTGCGTTCTGCACACGCAGGTGTTTGCCTTCGAAATCTACCGATTCACCCTGCAATACGCGGCGCCATATCCGTAGGAATTCGTCGGAGACTTCGTAACGCTCGGCGTGGTCAAGGAAGCTGCCGTCGCCACGGTTTTCGTCGGGATCGCCGCCGGTCACTACGTTGATCAGCAGACGACCATTGGACAGGCGATCCAGGGTGGCGGCCATGCGTGCCGAGACGGTGGGCGAAATGATGCCGGGACGAATCGCGACCAGATAGCGCAGGCGCTCGGTCAGCGGTACCAGCGCCGAGGCGATGACCCAGGAGTCTTCGCACGAGCGGCCGGTAGGAATCAACACGCCGTAGTACCCCAGGCTGTCAGCCGCCTGGGCGACTTGCTTCAGATAATTGAGGGTGACGGGCCTGGCACCTTGAGTGGTACCCAGGTAATGACCGTCGCCGTGTGTCGGCAGAAACCAGAAAACATCCATGACCAATCCTTAAGCGATTTTCAGCAGAGAAGGGGAGTGCGCAGCAAACAAGGGGGCTGCGCGTTCTGCCGCCAGTTGAATCCGGGCTTTTAACAATTCACTGGTTATTTGGTAGTCGGTGAAGTCGGCTTCGGTGGCGTACACACCGATCGGCAGGGTCAGGGCCTGGAAAAAGGCGAACAGCGGGCGCAGTTGGTGATCAAGGACCAGCGCGTGGCGTTCACTGCCACCTGTGGCCGCGAGCAGCACCGGCGTGTTGATCAAGGCATTGAGGCCGACCAGGTCGAACAGGTGCTTGAGCAGGCCAGGGTAGGAACCGCGATAGACCGGCGCGGCAACGATCAGCAGGTCGGCCTGTTCGATAGCCACCAATTGGGCTTCGACGTCGGCGGGCAACTCATCGCGTGACAGTGCACCACCCAGGGGGCGGGCGATGTCGCCCAGTTCGATCAGGGTGGTCTGGATCGGCAGCAAGGTGGCCAGTTCGGCCACCACGGCTTGGGTCAACACCAGGGTGCGCGACGGGCGCCAGGTTCCGCCGGAGAGGGCAACGACATTCAGGGGACGGGTCATGAACAGTTCCTTTTTCAACAGTGGTTCATAGCAAGTGAGGTGCAAGGTGTTGAGCAAGAGCTGTACCAACGGCTGAAGGCCTTGATTGGCGTGGGCTGCGGCTTCACTGCTGAAAAGTGTTGCTGTTGCCTGCCTGGTGATTTGTTGAATGGCTGTTGCCTGGTCAACAGTTGCGTGGCGAACAGTGCCCGGCAGATGTGGAGCTATTTATAGAGGGTTAGAGATATTCCGTAAATGAACCTATTTCCATATTTATAGATCATAAAGAAATATAAAGAGGGGCTATCGAGGGTGCCTCTGCGGTTGATAGCGACTATCACGGCCGGTGATTTTTCGCTGCGCAAGGCGAGGAGTAGCCTGTGTTCATTGACTCGAAACCACCTTCGCAGAGCCGCCGCCATGAACCGATTCCTCGCCGTTTGCTTACTGATTGTCAGCTCCGTACTCGCCGGCTGTGCGAGCCATCCATCGCCGGAATTGCGCCCCTACTCGGCCGAAGAGACCAAGCAACTGGCCCTGGAAGCGCTGAGTCGTCGCGGCTTGTCGTTCGATGAATATCAACAGCAGCGTGCCGCGCTGACCGGCCAGCCCCAGAAGCCCTTTGGCTTTGATCGCCAGGGTGAAATGAATGCCGAGCGCAACGTGGTGCTTCATGGTCGTCCCAGTTGATTGCATCCTGCGCAGCAAAAAGCCCGAGGCTCCCCTTAAGGAACCTCGGGCTTTTTGTTTGCCATGGTGCGACTTCAGCCTGTTAAGCTGAATTTCAGGAGCGTTCCTACGCACATTTACTTAAAGTCGTCCTTCTTTAATGGCATCCAATCCGGTAAACCTGACGACCTCTGTTCCGGTCGATGCCCCTGAGACGCTGCTCTCGGGAACCTGCTCTGCGAGTCTTAACTGTCATGAATAAACGTCCGTTGTATTTCGACTACGCCGCCACCACGCCGGTGGACGAGCGAGTCATCCAGGTGATGGTCGAGTGTCTGGGCTTCAACGCCAATTTCGGTAACCCCGCGTCCAGTTCCCACGCGTTTGGCCAGGCGGCCCGGCAAACAGTTGAACAGGCGCGTGGCCAGGTGGCCGGGTTGGTGGGCGCACAGCCCGAGCAGATCGTCTGGACCTCCGGCGCCACTGAATCCAATAACCTCGCCATCAAGGGCGTGGCCCAGGCGCGGGGCGTGACAGGTGGGCATATCATCACCAGTCAGATCGAGCACAAGGCGACGCTGGACACCGCACGGCAGTTGCAGGAAGCCGGCGTGGCCGTGACCTACCTGGTACCCGACGCCGACGGCTTGATCAGCAGCGACGCGGTCAGTGAGGCATTGCGCGAAGACACCTTTCTGGTTTCGCTGATGCTGGTCAATAACGAACTTGGCACCCTGAATGACATCCCCGCCATCGGCGCGCGCGTACGTGAACACGGTGCGCTGCTGCATGTGGATGCTGCCCAGGGTGCAGGCAAGGTGGCGATCGATCTGGCGCACTGGCCGGTGGATCTGATGTCGTTCTCTGCGCACAAGTTGTACGGTCCCAAGGGCATCGGCGCGCTGTACGTCGGGCCTCGGGCGCAACAGAAAGTGTTGGCGCAGATTCATGGTGGCGGTCACGAGGGCGGCTTGCGCTCCGGCACGTTGGCGACTCATCAGATTGCGGGGATGGGCACGGCATTCGCCCTGGCAGCGCAGTCGTTCAACGAAGAGAAAGCGGTGATCGTCGCGTTGCGGCAACGCCTGCTGGATCAATTGGCGTCGGTTGCCGGTGTGCGCCTCAATGGCAGTGCCACGCAGCGTATTCCCCATACCTTGAGCCTGACGTTCGGCGAAGGTGAATTCAATTCCGCGGCATTGAGCGCCGGTATCGCTTTTTCCGCGACGTCGGCCTGCAATTCAGCGAGCAATGCACCGTCCCACGTGCTGCTTGCCCTTGGCCATGATGCCCGTTCGGCCGGCCGCACCATTCGTTTGAGTCTGGGCCGGTTTACCACCGAGCAGGACATTGACCAGGCGGTGCAATTGATCAAGGCCGCACTGGCCAGCGCGCCGGCCTTCTGGGCCGTCTGATTTTCATATAACAATTATTAGTGGTTAGCAGGAGACACAATGAGTACGCAGCCTTTGACCCATGGAACGGTTCCCCAGCGCCTGGCGCACACCCGCGAACTGATGAGCCGCGAGGGCATCCACGCCTTGCTGGTGCCGTCGGCTGACCCGCATTTGTCCGAATACTTGCCGGGTTACTGGCAGGGTCGTCAATGGTTGTCAGGGTTCCATGGCTCGGTGGGGACGCTGATTGTCACCGCGGATTTCGCTGGTGTGTGGGCTGATAGCCGTTACTGGGAACAGGCGACCAAGGAACTCAAGGGCAGTGGCATTGAGTTGGTCAAGCTGCAACCAGGTCAGCCTGGGCCGCTGGAGTGGCTGGCCGAGCAAACACCTGAAGGCGGTGTGGTGGCAGTGGATGGTGCGGTGATGGCCGTCGCTTCGGCGCGCACCCTGGGCACCAGGCTGGCAGAGCGTGGGGCGCGCTTGCGTACGGATATCGACGTGCTTGATGCGGTTTGGACAGACCGGCCGAGTTTGCCGAGCCAGCCGATTTATGCCCATCTGCCACCGCAAGCGACCGTCAGCCGCGGCGAGAAGCTCGCCGCACTGCGCGCCGGTTTGAAAGAGAAGGGCGCCGATTGGCACTTCATCGCGACTCTGGATGACATTGCCTGGCTGTTCAATCTGCGTGGCGGCGATGTTTCGTTCAACCCCGTGTTTGTGTCGTTTGCGTTGATCAATCAACAGCAGGCCACGTTATTCGTGGCGCTGAGTAAAGTCGACGCGGACCTGCGTGCTGTGCTCGAACAGGATGGCGTGACGTTGCGCGACTACAGCGAGGTAGCGGATGGCCTGCGTGGAATTCCTGGGGGTGACAGTTTGCAGGTTGACCCCGCCCGCGTAACCGCCGGGTTGCTGGAAAACCTCGATGCTGGCGTCAAGCTGATCGAAGGACTTAACCCGACCACATTGGCCAAATCCCGCAAGAGTCTGGCAGACGCGGAACATATCCGCCGGGCCATGGAGCAGGATGGCGCGGCGCTGTGCGAATTCTTCGCGTGGCTGGACAATGCGCTGGGCCGTGAGCGCATCACGGAGTTGACCATCGATGAACACCTGACTGCTGCTCGCACGCGTCGCCCCGATTACGTGTCGCTGAGTTTCAATACCATTGCTGCGTTCAACGCCAATGGCGCAATGCCGCACTACCATGCCACTGAGGAAGAGCATGCGGTGATCGAAGGCGATGGCTTGCTGCTGATTGACTCAGGCGGCCAATACTTGGGCGGTACAACGGACATCACGAGGATGGTGCCTATCGGTACGCCGAGTGAGGAGCAGAAACGAGACTGCACCCGAGTGCTGAAGGGCGTTATTGCGCTGTCCCGTGCGCATTTTCCCAAGGGGATTCTGTCGCCGCTGCTGGATTCCATTGCCCGTGCGCCGATCTGGGCTGAAGGCGTGGACTACGGTCACGGTACTGGGCACGGCGTGGGCTATTTCCTCAATGTGCATGAAGGCCCCCAAGTGATCGCCTACCAGGCTGCCGCTGCGCCGCAAACGGCAATGCAGCCTGGGATGATCACTTCCATTGAGCCGGGCACCTACCGTCCGGGACGTTGGGGTGTACGTATCGAGAACCTGGTATTGAACCGAGAAGCGGGCAAGACCGAGTTTGGTGAGTTCCTCTCGTTTGAAACCCTGACTTTGTGCCCGATAGACACTCGTTGCCTGGAGCCGTCGCTGCTCACGGCGGATGAGCGTGAGTGGTTCAATATGTATCACGCGCAAGTGCGTGAACGCTTGAGCCCGTTGCTGGACGGCGCAGGGCTTGAGTGGTTACAACTGCGTACGGCGGCTATTTGATTTAATGCAGACGCCGCTTGCGATCTGCTGCAAGCGGCGTTCAAGGATGAGTGTTAATCGAGCGCTGATTACGCACTGAGCAGTCGTCGGTGACTGCTCGAAGGCGATTACTTACAGATGACGATCATGCTGCGGCTAGTGTAGCCGGCAGGGTTGAGTCCGAAGGGGTAGTCCCCCGGTTCCTCTGAGTTGTCACCGGACTTGGCTATAACCCGATAACCCTTGGTGCCGCACGAGTTGGTTGCACTGGTGTAGCACTGGTCCCAAGAGGAGGACAGGCCTGAACAGTTGATATGCAGCCCTTTTTTGCCACGTTTTACTTCTGTCTTGGTAGTCGCGGCACAGCCAGCAATGGCCACAACCATTAACAGTATCAAAATTCGTTTCATTCCCATCCTTAATAGCCACTTCGCAATACCTGAAGCCGGCTTTACTCGCTCTCGAGTGTAGCGTTCGCGCTGTCCCTGTCGAAAAAACTCCATGAATGACATTCGTTTACCACTTAAACATGGCCTAAATGAGTGGCAAATGCCAGAGCTACATTCAACGATGATTCAATCTGCCGGAACCAGCGGTTTCGAGTCATTGCGCATCGTCAGCGTCGCGCCTACCGAGGCCAGGATAATGCAGGTGATGGCCAGCCATTGCGCCAGGGACAAGTACTCTTGCAGGAAGAACAGGCCTGAAAGCGCGCCGAATGCAGGTTCGATGCTCATGAGGGTGCCAAAGGTTCGGGCGGGGAGGCGCGTCAGCGCTACCATTTCCAGAGTGTAGGGCAGGGCGGTGGACAGGATGGCCACGCCGATGGCTATTGGAATCAGCGCAGGGGTCAGTAATGCGCTTCCGGCATGCACGATGCCGATGGGCGCGACAAACAGGGCGGCGATCATCACGCCCAATGCGGCGGTCTGGACGCCATTGTCGTTACCGGCCTTCTGTCCGAACAGTATGTAGAGTGCCCAGCAGACGCCGGCCCCCAATGCATACGCTGCGCCGACCAAGTCGATGCCGCTGCTGGCTTCCCCGATGGGAATCAATAGAAGCAGCCCGACGATCGCGAGGGCAATCCACAAAAAATCTACTGCTCTACGTGACGCGTAGATGGCGACAGCAAGCGGCCCGGTGAATTCGAGGGCTACAGCGATGCCCAGAGGCACGCTGCGCAATGACATATAGAAGAGGAAGTTCATGCCGCCCAGGGCCATTCCGTAGATGATCACGGTGCGCAGGGACTTGGCGGTCAATTTGGCGCGCCACGGTCGCAATATAAGAAGCATGATCACACTGGCGAAGATCAGGCGCAGGGTCGTGGTGCCTTGCGCGCCGACAATCGGGAACATGCTTTTGGCCAATGATGCTCCGGACTGGATGGATGCCATGGCAATCAGCAGTAGGCCGACAGGAAACAATGCAGAGGCCAGACTGCGGGAGGAGGTGGTCATTGGGAGGTACGTCCAAGGTGATATTTGATAGTCAGAGTTCGCTATGATGCTTAACAGTGCAGTAATGAGCAATATATTGCTCATTTTTGTGCGGTTGAGCTTCTATATATAGAGGTAATGCGGGTATGTAGACGGTTTGATAGAAAAACCAAATTAAAGGTTGACGCCAGATTCTGGAAGCCTATAATTCGCCCCACTTCCGGCGCAGTCTAAACGGAAAACTCCTTGATAAACAATGAGTTACGCAGTTTTCGGCAGCAGGTTGCTTCAGTTCATCGAAGCCAAAAGGAAGTTGAAAAAGAGGTGTTGACAGCAGCGTGTAACGCTGTAGAATTCGC
>Ga0308161_1001262_pt1 | contig 31517 bp, 31 predicted proteins | sample PhyFR2_FD_201034 | JGI IMG/M metagenome (GOLD analysis project Ga0308161, IMG submission 201034) | Phyllosphere microbial communities from UC Gill Tract Community Farm, Albany, California, United States - DLSLF.R2 | ecosystem: Host-associated > Plants > Phyllosphere > Unclassified | place: USA...
CGCCCTTGGTCCCGATGTCGATGTAGCTGAGGATCTTCTCGAGCTGATCGTTGGAGGCCTGTGCTCCGATCATCGTGGCAGGGTCCAGCGGATTCCCCTGCACGACCTTCTTCACCCGCTCGAGGCCGTCGGCGAGGAAACCGTCGTAGATCGAGCGCTGGATGAGAGCGCGGGACGGACACGTGCACACCTCGCCCTGGTTCAGCGCGAACATCGTGAAGCCCTCGAGCGCCTTGTCGTAGAACGGGTCGGCGGTGTCGCGCGCGACGTCCTCGAAGAAGACGTTCGGGCTCTTGCCTCCGAGCTCCAGCGTCACCGGGATGAGGTTCTGCGAGGCGTACTGCATGATGAGGCGCCCGGTCGTGGTCTCTCCGGTGAAGGCCACCTTGCGGATGCGCTTGTGCTGCGCGAGCGGCGCGCCCGCCTCGATCCCGAAGCCGTTGACGATGTTCACGACGCCGGCCGGAAGCAGGTCGCCGATGATGTCGAACAGGAAGAGCAGGGATGCCGGCGTCTGCTCGGCCGGCTTGATGACCACGCAGTTGCCTGCGGCGAGCGCCGGCGCGAGCTTCCAGACGGCCATGAGGATGGGGAAGTTCCAGGGGATGATCTGGCCCACGACGCCGAGCGGCTCATGGAAGTGATAGGCCACGGTGTTCTCGTCGAGCTGGCTGATGCCGCCCTCCTGGGCACGGAGGACGCCGGCGAAGTAGCGGAAGTGGTCGACGGCGAGCGGGATGTCGGCGGCCAGCGTCTCCCGCACCGGCTTGCCGTTCTCCCACGTCTCGGCGACCGCGATCTCCTCGAGGTGCTGCTCGATGCGGTCGGCGATCCGGTTGAGGATCACCGACCGCTCGGCGGGGCTCGTCTTGCCCCAGCTCGCGAACGCCTTCCAGGCGACGTCCACGGCGCGGTCGATGTCTTCGACGGTTCCCCGGCCCACCTCTGTGAAGGTCTTGCCGTTCACCGGGCTCACGTTCTCGAAGAACTGTCCCTTGACCGGGTCGACGAACTCGCCGCCGATGTAGTGCCCGTAGCGCGGACGATAGCTGGCGACGGCGCCGGGCTGGCCGGGGGCGGCATACGCGGTGGATGCCGGGGATGCGGTGACGTCTTCTTCGACGATGGTCATCGGTGACTCCTTCGACGGGCCGCGCGTCGGTGCTGCGGCTGATGTGTCGAAGGTATGTCGGCGGACGTTGCACCCCGGTGCGCAACGTTGCACCGGGTTGCGGGGATTCAGGCGTTCTCGAGGCGCTCGATGCGCGACACGAGTCCTCCTCGTCGGGGCGACCGGGCCGGGAGCATCTCGAGGGCGAGACGCAGTGCCGCGGCATCCGCCTGCCCTTCGGGGATGTCGGCGTAGGCGAGCAGCACGTCGAGACTCGCCTCCGACAGCATGACCTCGCGCAGCGCCGCCCTGACCGTCTCGCGGAACTCCTCGACACCCGGCGAGGTCGACTCCGGCAGCACGGGCCCGCGGTACGCGGTGAGTGCGACGCGGTGGGCACCGCGGTCGAGCAGCGACAGCACGTCCTGCGCATCGGTCTCGAGCGCCACCCGCAGCCGGTACGGCCGCGATTCCGGCACCAGGCCGGGGGCATGCTTCTCGAGCACCTTGCGCAGGCGCACCATCTCGGGGCGCAGGGTGTCGGCGGATGCCCCCGGGCCGTAGACCAGCTCGCTCAGCCGTTCGGCCGACAGCCCCTGGCGGTGCACGGCGAGCATCAGCAGGATCTCGGCGTGCCGGGCGCTGAGATCGATCACGGATTCCTCGAGATCGGTCTCGGTCTCGAGGCGGGCCTTGTCCCTGCCGAGCACGTGCAGAGTGGCGCGGCGGGTGGGCTTGGCCCGCGAGGCGATCGGGGTCGGCCGCGGGGTGTCGGCGCGCGCCCGCAGACGGGCCACCATGAGCTCGGACTCGACCGCCCGAGCGGTGGCATCGACGAGCATCCGCGCCTGCGGTGAGACCACATCGTCACCACCGGTGATGTCGATCACGCCCAGCACCCGCTGCGTCTCAGGGTCGCGCACCGGTGCCGCCGAGCACGACCATGGGCGCACGAGTCTGTTGTAGTGCTCGGCGCCGCGGATCTGCACCGACTGCCCGAGCGTCAGCGCCGTGCCGGGGGCGGTGGTGCCGACGGCATCCTCCGCCCAGTTCGCTCCGGCGATGAAGCCCATGGCCTCGGTGAGCTTTCGCAGCTCCCGGTCGCCCTCGATCCACAGCAGGCGGCCGGCCCGGTCGCCGACGGCGATGACGACTCCGGTGTCTTCCGCGTGCCCGGGGAGGAGCAGGGCACGGATCATGTCCATCGCGGAGGCGAGCGGATGCGCGAGCCGATACGCCTCGAGCTCCTCGGTCTCGAGTTCGATCCCCGGCACGCCCTCGGGGCCCACGCGGCCCTGCCAGGAACGGACCCACGACTCCCGCACCAGCGGTCGCACCTGCTGCAGGCGCTGGTCGTCGAGGTTGCCGGCGATGAGCTCCTCGTGCGCACGCTCCACCAGCAGACGCGAGGTCTCGAGCGGACCCCCTCGTGACGTCTCCCACCGGGCCGCCATGGCATCTCCGATCGTCGTCGGCGGAGCTTTTCCTCAGTGTAGAAGCCGGATGGCGCGGGGGGAAGGTGCGATATTCCGGCGACGGCGACAGGCGAATATGGTGCGCCTCGCGCACTACTGTGCAGTGCGTGGTAGCGTGCACTGCAGTGAAGGAGGTCCGATGGACACCACCCAGCTCCTCAAGGGAGTGCTCGACGTCGCCGTGCTCGCGGTGCTGCGCAGCGAAGACGGATACGGCTATGACATCGTCCGCAGACTGCGCGATGCCGGCCTCGGCGATGTCGGCGACGCATCCGTCTACGGCACGCTGCGTCGGCTCTACGCCGCAGGGAGCGTCGCGAGCTACGTCGTCCCCTCCGAAGGCGGGCCCCATCGCAAGTACTACGCGATCAACCCCCAGGGCCGCGCGGCTCTCGACACCCAGACCGTCACCTGGCTGGACTTCGCCGGCGCGATGTCCGCCCTCCTCACCGCCGACTCAGGCACCGGGCACCCCACGATCGGAGAGAACCGATGAACGACACCGCCGTCACGATCGACGAGCAGATCCGGGCGTTCGCCTCGGCCGTGCACGCACATCTCGACGACCTCCCCGCCGACGAACTCGACGAGATCATGAGCGGGCTCACCGCCGACCTCGCCGACCAGGCCGCCGACAACGACGGAGTCCTGGAACTGGGTGATCCCGCCGCCTACGCCGAGGAGCTGCGGTCGGCCGCGGGTCTTCCCCCGCGGTCGGAGGACGGGCAGCGACTCCGGATGCGGGATCGATTCGCGACCTGGCGCGCGGCGACGGCCGCGAGCATCCGTGGCAGCGCCTTCGGGGCCTGGCTGCTCGATCTGCTGATCGCCCTGCGCCCGGTGTGGTGGGTGCTGCGGGCCTTCGGCCTGTGGGCGGCCGCCTCGCTGGCGATCGCCCTGCTTCCTCCGTACCCCTACGGGCCCCTCGACCGGTGGGCCGTGCCGGACTCCCCGTTGGCCTGGATCCTGTTCGCGGGCCTCGTCATCGTCAGCGTGCAGTGGGGACGAGGACGGTGGCTCCCGGCCAACAGGCTGCGCCACATCCGCACCCTGGCGAGCATCGTCGCCCTGCTCCTGTTGCCCTCCGTCGCGGCATCGCTGTTCACCCCGCAGGTCGAATACGTCGGAGAGAGCTACACGCCCCGCGGCCTCATGCTCGACGGCGTCCAGATCAACAACATCTTCGCCTACGACGAAGACGGAAACCCGATCGACCGGGTGCAGCTCTTCACCGGCAAAGGCACACCGCTCGATCTGTACGGAGCGAGCGGTGGCGCGAACCTGTTCTCGACCGAGGACCGCGGCGAGTCGCAGTTCGGTCTTCACGACGACGGCCTCATCGCCACCGTCCCTGTCGAGGACTATCGCGGCAAGCCGGTATGGAACATCTACCCGCTCGATGAGGCCGACATCGACACCGACACGTTCCAGCCGGACACGTCGACGATCACGCGCCCCGAGCCTCCCTTCCAGAAGGCGCCGAGCATCGAATCCGCACAGGAGAGCCCGGCGACGAGTCCCGACGCCGATGACGAGCTGCAGCCGCAGCCGACCCAGTCCCCCGCACCCTGAGGCCTGCTGATCATGAGCGAGCGGATCATCTCGATCGACATCTCCCACCTCGTGCGGGAGGCACTGGGCCAGGTGGCCGAAACCGAAGAGTCGGAGGGGTGAGGGGTCTCGCCTGGGCGCCCGGGCTCAGGTCCGCGCGGCCCACCACTCGCGCAGGCGCTGCTCGGCGGCGTCCGCACCGATGACGCCCTCGTCGAGTCGCAGCTCGAGCAGGAACCGGTAGGCCTCGCCGACCTCGCGGCCCGGCCCGATGCCCAGGATGCTCTGGATGCGGTTGCCGTCGAGCTCGGGGCGGATGGAGTCCAGCTCCTCCTGCTCGCGCAGCGCGGCGATACGCGACTCGATGTCGTCGTAGGCCGAGGCGAGGCGTCCGGCCTTGCGCCTGTTGCGGGTGGTGACGTCGGCGCGGGTCAGGATGTGCAGGCGCTCGAGCTCGTCTCCGGCGTCGCGCACATAGCGGCGCACCGCGGCGTCCGTCCATGCGCCTTCGGCGTATCCGAAGAAGCGGAGATGCAGCTCGATGAGCGTGGCGACGCTCGTCGTCGTCGCGGTGTCGAAGCGCAGCGACTGCAGTCGCTTGCGGGCCATGCGCGAGCCGACGACGTCGTGGTGGTGGAACGTGACCGCGCCGCCGTCTTCGAGCTTGCGCGTGCGGGGCTTGCCGATGTCGTGCAGCAGAGCGGCGATCCGCAGGGCCACATCGGGGGCCGACCCCGGATGCCGAGACTGCTCGAGGGCGATCGCCTGGCGGAGCACCGTCAGCGAGTGCTCGTAGACGTCCTTGTGGTGATGGTGCTCGTCGACCTCGAGGCGCAGCGCGCTCACCTCGGGCAGGAACTCCTCGATCAGGTCGGTGTCGACGAGCACGCGGATGCCGCGCACGGGGTCGTCGGTCTGCATCAGCCGCACGAGCTCAGACTGGATGCGCTCGGGGCTCACGATCCCGAGGGTCGTGCGCAGCTGGGTGATGGCCTCGGCCGTGGCATCGTCGATCCGGAATCCGAGTTGTGCGCTGAATCGTGCAGCCCGCAGCATGCGCAGCGGGTCGTCGCCGAACGAGATCTGCGGATCTGCGGGCGTGCGCAGGACACCGCCGACGAGATCCTCGACTCCCCCGGTCGGGTCGACGAGCTTCACCTCGGGCACGAGCAGCGCCATCGCGTTGACCGTGAAGTCACGGCGGTGCAGGTCGGCGTCGATCGTGTCGCCGAACTCGACGGTCGGCTTGCGCGTCACCCCGTCGTAGCTGTCGGCGCGGTACGTGGTGACCTCGACCTGCTCGCCCTGCACCCGTGCGCCGATCGTGCCGAACGCACGGCCGATGTCCCACTGGGCGGTCGAGATCGGCGTGACGATGCGCAGGATGTCATCGGGACGCGCGTTCGTGGTGAAGTCGAGATCGTGCGTGGGCCGACCGAGCAGCGCATCGCGCACGGGGCCGCCGACGACGGCGAGATCGAAGCCCGCGGCCGAGAACGCCTCTGCGAGGGTGCGGACGACCGGATTCTCGGCGAGCGCACCGAGACGGGCAAGGCCGTCAGCCATGTTGAGCATGGGTTCCAGCGTACCGGGGAGCGCGCACCGCCCGTCGGCGCGAAGGGCGCGCGGTCAGAACAGCGGGTTGTCGCCTCGTGCCTGTGCGACCGCGCGTGCTCGCGCCTGCACGAGCCGCAGCAGGAGGGCGCTCAGCAGGAAGCCGCCGATCATGGCGACGGCGAGGAGGAACCAGACGCCGATCTGCGGTTCGATGAGCTCGAAGCCGTAGATGGCGACGGCCAGGAGCAGCAGCACCGGCCCCTCGATCAGCGCGAACGTGAGGAACAGTCGCGTCTGGCGTCGGGTGAAGTCGGTGTTGACCGCCTGGACGCGCGCCGCGATGGAGGTCTCGTCTGCAGAGGTCATGCCCCCACCGTAGCCAACACGATGCGCGCGGCGCGGCCCGAGCCTAGGATCGGCTCCATGACTGCAGACGAGCCGCAGGGCACGAAGGACCCGTCACGGCGCGGATTCCTCAAGATGGGCGGGGCGGCCCTCGCCGGTGCCGTGATCGGCGGGGCCGGCGGGGCGGCCATCGGCGCCGGCGTCGCCGCCGGAGACCGGCGTGGTTTCGCGGCGGATCCCGATCCGTTCGCCGCGCTCACCCCCCGCAGTGAGCCGGGCTTCGACCACCTCGTCGTGGTCATGGGCGAGAACCGCTCCTTCGACAACCTGCTCGGCTACCTCTACTCGACCGAGAACCTGCCCGCGAGCGAGCGGTTCGAGGGGCTCGCGTTCGGCACGCACAGCAACACGGCCCGTGACGGCACGGTGGTCGACGCGCATGTGTACACGGGCGACACCGACCGAATCATGAGCCTGCCCGACCCGGATCCCGGCGAGGAGTACCCGCACGTCAACACGCAGATCTTCGGCACCGTCGACCCGCCGGGCAACGCCGACCTGTTCGTCGACCATATGACGGCCCCTTTCAACGCCCCGACGCATGGCGAGAAGGCCACGATGTCGGGGTTCCTCGAGGACTACATCATCAACTTCCGTCGGCTGCGCAAGGGCGCCGACCCCGACCCGCAGGAGGCGGCGCACATCATGGGCTCCTTCTCGCCCGAGATGCTCCCGGTGCTCTCGACGCTCGCGGCGGAGTTCGCGGTGTTCGATCATTGGTTCGCCGGAGTGCCGTCGCAGACGTTCTGCAACCGGTCGTTCTTCCACGCCTCCACATCGCACGGATTCGTCACCAACCAGGCGGGCGGCGGGTACCGCAAATGGATCGACGCACCCGCGGCGCCGACAGTCTTCAATCGCCTCGAAGACGAGAAGGTCAGCTGGAAGATCTACATCGACAAGCTGCAGCTCGTGTCCTTCACCGGGATGCTGCACGCGGCGGTGCTCGAGAAGTACTGGCGCACGGAGCACTTCGGCACGATGGAGGACTTCTACGACGACGCGAAGAACGGCACGCTTCCGGCCTACGCGTTCATCGAACCGCGCATGGTCTACGACCACAACGACTTCCATCCGCCGTTCGGAGCCCCGCGCGAGAGCGAGGCCGACGGCGAGCCCGTCTACGACAGCGCGATCTCAGACGTGCGCGCGGGCGACCGACTCATCCACGACATCTACGAGGCGGTGCGCACGAGCGCCTCCCCGAAGGGGTCGAACGCGGTCAACACCCTGCTGCTCATCACGTTCGACGAACACGGCGGATGCTACGACCACGTGCCGCCTCCGGCCGCGACGACGCCGACGCCCGACACCGGCCCCGGCGAGATGGGCTTCACCTTCGACCGCCTCGGATGCCGTGTGCCGGCCATCGCGGTGTCGGCGTACACGAAGCGCGGCACCATCGTGCATGAGGAGATGCACCACGGTTCCGTCACCGCGACCCTGTCGCGCCTGCACGGCCTGAAGCCTCTCAACGACAGGGATCAGTCGGCGAACACGCTCTTCGAGGTCGTGAACCTCGACAGGCCGCGGCACCCCGCCGATTGGCCGATCACCACGCCCGCCTACACGCCGCCGAATCCCGAGGCGCGTGAGCCGACACCGGGCGACCCCTCCGAGCTGAAGCCGCTGACTCCGCCCGCCCGCGGCCTGCTGGGTCTGCTCATCGCGAAGTACGGCGCACCCGGCGAGCCCGAGCCCGAGACGTTCGCCGACGCCTACCGGCTGCTGCACGAGCACGGCGAGGAGCTCTTCGGTCCGGCCTGACCCCGCCCGTGACAGAGTGCCCGGTGTGACGCCCAGAGGGCGTCCATCCGCTGGGGTCGGGCGCCCCGGATATCCTCGATCCATGGAAGCCGGAGCAGCGCTACGAGGACTCATGGCCGCAATCGATGAGCATCGTTGGGGTGATCTGGAACAATACCTCCACCCGGATTTTCGCTGCCACTTGGTGCACACGGGCGAGTCCTTCTCCCGCACCGAGTGGATTCAGTTCAACGCGGGATACCCGGATTTCGACCGACTGAAGGTCGAGGAACTCGTAGCGGCCGAGACGGAGGCCGCGTGCCGTTCCCTCGTCAGCGGCCGAGGGGCTGCGGGGATCCAGTACTTCGCCTGCGCGAGCTTTGCGCGCATGGCCGATGGTCAGATCCTGCGACTCACAGAGGTGTGGACGGATGTGGGGCAGCAGGCACCTCCCGGTACCCGCACCTCAGTCACTGGTCCGTCCTAGTCAGATCGCGTCTCCCTGCACCGGGCCCTCCGTGTTGGGCTTCCACCCGAGCGCGGGAGCGACATGCGTCGCGAACGCCTCGAGAACATGCAGGTTGTACTCCGGGCCGAGCTGGTTCGGGATGGTCAGCAGCAGGGTGTCCGCCGACATCACCGCCTCGTCGGCGAGGAGCTGCCGGATCAGCCGCCTACCGGCTGCTGCACGAGCACGGCGAGGAGCTCTTCGGTTCGGCCTGACCCCGCCCGCGAAGACGGTGCTGCGCGCGAGTCCTTGGGCATGCCCTCCGCCTCAGAGATATCCCGTCGCCGGATCCACGGCCGCCAGGAAGTCGCGGATCTCTGCCACGTGCCGCTCGCGGCTGCGCGGCGACGAACCGCCGCCGACCGTGAAGCCGTACCCCGGGTTGGGCCCGGAGATCCAGTCGTAGTGATGCGCGCCGTCGTCACTCCAGCGGATCGCGAACGTCTCACCGTCGACGTCGAGGGTCCCGAGGTCGGTGTAGGTGCGCGCGTCGTAGAGTCGCATGTCGGCGGGACGCGGAGAGTAGTCCCACCCCTCCTCCGGTCCGCGCTCGTTCGTCATAGCCTGCACCCTAGCGACGAATAGGCTGACCGCATGAACGACCCTCTCGCCATCGACGAGTTCTGGCGTGACTGCCGCGCCGCTGTGCCGGGGCTCCCCGAGGCCACCCCCGACGCCTGGGCGTTCGGGGCGACCCCGGCGCAGGCCGACGATCTCCTGGCCCTCGTGCTCGAGGGCACGAAGACCGCGACAGCATCATCCCTCTGGGACTACGAATACTCGCACGACCCGGTCCCCGAGCCCGGCCTGCTGAACATCGTCCTCGACGGACGCGGAGCACCGCGTGCGCTCGTGGAGACCGCATCCGTCGACGTCATCCCCTTCGGCGACGCCTCCGAGGCCCACGCCTTCGCCGAAGGAGAGGGCGACCGGAGTCTGGCCCATTGGCGCGAGACGCATGAGCGGTTCTGGCGTGCACACTCGGAGGATCCGCGCGGCTTCGACCCGTCGATGCCGGTCGTGTGCGAACGGCTCAGGGTGATCCACACCACGAACGGCTCGCGCTAGATCGCGTCTCCCTGCACCGGGCCCTCCGTGTTGGGCTTCCACCCGAGCGCGGGAGCGACATGCGTCGCGAACGCCTCGAGAACATGCAGGTTGTACTCCGGCCCGAGCTGGTTCGGGATGGTCAGCAGCAGGGTGTCCGCCGACATCACCGCCTCGTCGGCGAGGAGCTGCCGGATCAGCACATCCGGCTCCGCCGCGTAGGTCTTGCCGAAGGTCGACCGGAACCCGTCGATGATACCGATCTGGTCGGCGTTCTCCTCGCTGCGCAAACCGAAGTAGGCCCGATCCATGTCGGAGACCAGCGGGAAGACGCTGCGGCTGACCGAGACGCGCGGAGTGCCGGTGTGACCTGCCTCCTTGTAGGCGGCGCGGAAGAGATCGATCTGCTCGCGCTGCAGCTGGTGGAACGGCACGCCGGTCGCCTCGGTGAGCAGCGTCGAGCTCATCATGTTGAGACCCTTGCGTCCGGTCTCCTCGGCCGTGGCGCGTGAGCCCGATCCCCACCAGATATGGTCACGCAACGTTGGCGACTGCGGTTCGATCGCCAGGTAGCGTCCGGCGCCGACCATGCGGGGATCTCCCGGGGCGAGGCCTTCACCGTCGATGGCCCGTAGGAAGAGGTCGAACTTCTCGCGTGCGATCACGCTGCCGCGCTCGGGGTCCTCTTCATCGTGGAAACCGAAGGTCTCGTACCCGCGCAGTGCGGTCTCGGGTGACCCACGGCTCACGCCGAGCGCGACGCGCCCGTCGGCGATGAGGTCGAGGGCGGCCGCCTCCTCGGCGAACTGGAACGGGTTCTCGTAGCGCATGTCGATCACGCCCGTTCCCACCTCGATGCGCTTCGTGCGCGCGGCCATGGCCGACAGCAGCGGCATGGGCGAGGCGGCCTGGCGGGCCCAGTGGTGCACGCGGACCGATGCGCCGTTGACGCCGATCTCGTCAGCGCCCTCCGCGATCTCGATGGTCTGCTTCAGCATGTCGCCGGCCGTGCGGGTCGCTGAACCCGGCACATCGGCGTAATGCCCGAAAGAGAGGAATCCGAAAGCCTTCATGGTGTATTCGAACGCATGGATGTCGGTGGGTATTCCCTACCGACCACCCGCCACGAGAAGGCCGTCGAGGATGAGCTGTCGGATGCGCGGTTCGAGGTCCGCCCAGAGGTCGGCGAGCGGCACCTCGAACAGGTCGGCGAGCGCCGCGACGATCTGCATGACGGTGAGGTCGCCGTCGCACGCGCCCACGAACGCGGCGAGCGCAGGATCCACCGTGAGAGTCCGGGCGAAGCCCCCTCCCTGGCGCAGCTCGATGATGCTGGGGTCGTCGTTGCCCGGCAGCAGGTGGCGGGCTTCGGTGACGTCCGCCGCGGTCAGCAGCATCGACGGGATGCCTCCGGCCAGCAGGTCGTGTGCGGCGAGGCCGTCACGCAGCGCGCTACCGACGTTCGACACCGGCTGCGGCAGCCGCTCGAGCCTGCGCAGCGGAGCACCGGCGTGCGCGGGACGTCGGATCAGGATGTACCCGAAGCCGACCGCGGTCACCCCGCGTGCGGCGAAGTCGTCGAGCCAGGCGCGCAGCAGCGGGGTGAAGGCGGCATCCCGTGGCGTCGTGCCGCCGTCGCGGATCCAGAGCTCGGCGTACGCGAGAGGGGTCAGCTCTTCGCGCTGCACGACCCACAGGTCGAGCTCGTCGGGAACCCAGGACGACACCCGATCGAGTCCCGCTCGACCGGTCAGCGCCCGCTGCCCTCCGCGGGACTCCCAGTTGCCGAGCAGCTGCGCCGAGCCGCCGGGCGTGAGGTGCTGCGGAGCGGTGGCGATGAACTGCTCCACCAGAGCGTCGCCCACGAGGCCGCCGTCACGGTACTCGTACTCCGGCACGCCCTCGGCGCGAGGGGTGATGACGAACGGCGGGTTCGACACGATCAGGTCGAAGGTCTCTCCGGCGACGGGCTCGAACATGCTGCCGAGGCGGAACTCGATGCTCGACACCCCGTTCAGCTGCGCGTTCAGCTCCGCGAAGGCGAGAGCCCTCGCCGAGATGTCGGTGGCGACGACCGAGCGGGCGTGCCGGGCGACCAGGAGGGCCTGGATGCCGCATCCGGTGCCCAGATCGAGCGCGCGATCGACCTCGATCGGCATCACGATCTCGGCGAGCGTTCGAGAAGCGCCGCCGACGCCGAGCACGTGGTCGGCGGGCAGGGCACCGTCGAGTGCCGCCTCATCGAGATCGCTGGCGATCCACCATTCGCCGAAACCGTCGGCATCCACGAACGACTGCGGTCGCAGCAGAGCGGTCGGGATCACGGATGCCGCGTCCACCCTCGCCAATCCGAGAGCCACGAGGCCGTCCACGCCGAGGGTCGGCAGCGCCGCGTCGACCGCCGCCAGGGGCTGCGGCATCCCGAGCACCAGCAGGCGGCCGAGGGTCGCGAGAGGTCCGTCGTCCTGCGCGATCGAGCGCAGGATCGGCTCCCTCAGGCCGCGCGCGAGCGCGTCGTCCTCTTCTTCTCCCCACAGCCGGCGCAGTGGCTCCGAGCGCAGGTCTGCGGCGTCGAGGTCGGCCGCGAGCGCGGCGCTGCGGATCGGATCTGGCACAGGGAACGGGGTGTCGGACACGGCCGTCACTCTACGCGTCTTCAGGGTTCTCCTCCCGCGGGCCACTTAGAATCACAAGGTCAACACTCACGAGCAGCCTGAGATCCCCGGCGTTCGAGGAAGACTTCCATGACCGCGACCACCCCCGAGAACGGCCACCGCACGCGCCTGCAGCGCGTCGCGAGCGGATCCGTCATCCCGGCGATCGTTCTCGGCCTGTGCGCCACGGGAACGGGCAGCGCGGTCGCTGCGACCGATGCCGACGCGGACGACGCGCCCGCCATCGAACTGATCCTCTCTGCGGGCGTGCGTGGCGCGATCGCCCCCGGGAGCGGCACCACCACCTCGCTGACCGTGCAGAACGACGAGTCGTCGTCGCTCTCTGCCGGTCGCGTCACCGTCGAGATCAACCGCACCGCTCTGTCGAGCCCCGCCGCAGTGACCTCCTGGCTCGACGACGACGAGGTGACGGGCGATTTCGACGAGCTCGGCACCGACGCCACGGGAGCGGTGGACGCCGAGTCGGCAGCGACCACGACCATCGCCGTTCCCCCCGAAGCACTGGCCGACCTGGCACCCGGCGTCTACCCGCTGCGTGCCACGCTCAGCGGCGCGCAGACGCAGGGACAGAGCGACTCGGATGCCGTGACATCGACCTCCGTGCTGGTGGTCACCGCGACGCCGAATCCTCCCATCGCGGTGATCGTGCCGATCACGGCCACCCCCGCCCGCGGCGCCCTGCTGACCTCGGAGGAGCTGACGGTGCTCACCGCACCCGACGGCGCGCTCACCGCAGCGATCGACGGAGTCAGAGGCACCGGAGCGATCCTCGCGATCGACCCCGCGATCACGGCCGCCGTCAACGTGCTCGGCTCGACGGCGCCGCAGAGCGCCCGGGAGTGGCTGCGCCAACTCGACGAACTCCCCAACGACCGCTTCGCCCTGCAGTTCGGCGACGCGGATGCGACGACTCAGGCGCAGGCCGGACTCCCCTCACTGCTGCAGCCGACCTCGCTGCTGCCGTTCGTGAACCCGAGCGACTTCGTCACCCCCGTGGGCGAGACGCCCTCCGCTCCTGCGACGCCCTCGGCCACGCCGTCGGGCACGCCGAGCCCGTCGCCCGACAGTCCGAGCGTGCCCAGCGATGCCGATCTTCGTGCCGTCGACGGAGCGACGCCGGGCGTGCTGTGGCCGCGCAGCGATGTCACCGCGGCCGATCTCGATGCCTTCGCCGGCTACGTCGGTGAAGGCGGCGTCACGATCCTCTCCTCCGCCAGTCTCGGCGGCGCTGCCGGGGCTCGAGCCACCGCAGGCACCAGCGACATCCTGGTCTCCGACACCGCCGCGTCTGACGCGCTCTCCGACGCCGCGAGTGAGAACGATGCCGCGTCCCGCCAGCGACTGCTCTCCGAGGCCACCGCGCAGGTGTACCTGTCGGCGCTCCCCAACCCCGCCGCTCCCCTCCTCGTGGGGCTCGATCGCGACGACACCCGCTCGGCCGATGCACTGCGCGAGGCGATCGCCGCTGTCGACTCCCCCGGTTTCGGGCTCGCCGAGGTCCGCGCGACGCCCAGCGTCCCCGTCACCCTCGTGGCGGAGCCGGACACCTCGCGCGGCGCTGCCCTGCAGCGGATGCTCGACGACGAGGTCGTCCTCGACGATTTCGCCTCGATCCTCGACGATCGACAGCTGCTGCTCAGCCCCAAGCGCATCCAGATCCTCCGTGCGACCGCCGTGGGTCTGACCGCGAAGAAGTTCGACGAGGCGACCGCCGCCGTTCACATCGCGACGACCACCACTCTCGACGCCGTCGACATCCCGCCCTCCAGCACGATCCAGCTGCTCACCGCCAACGCCGATCTGCCGTTCTCGGTGCGGAACGACCTGCCATGGCCGGTGAACGTGATGCTCTCGGTGCGTCCGAGCGATCCGCGCCTCGACGTGCAGAAGGTCACCGCGGCCACCATCCAGCCCGGCACGAACGGCAGGGTCAAGGTGCCCGTGTCGGCGCGTGTCGGCAGCGGCGAGGTCACGCTGACACTCGAGCTCTCCAGCCCCACGGGTGTGCAGATCAGCCAGCCCGAGCGGGTCCGCGTCTCGGTGCGGGCCGAATGGGAGACCATCGGCCTCGCCCTGTTCGGCGGACTGATCGTGCTTCTGCTCAGCGTCGGCGTGATCCGCACGGTGCGCCGCCGTCGTCGCGAGAGCGACGCAGAGGCGGGCGTCGAGACGGATGCCGCCGAGCCCCACGAGACCGACGACGTGCCCGAGACCGACGACGTGCCCGAGACCGACGACGTGCCCGAGACCGTCGGCAGTGTCGAGAACGTCGACGACGTCGATGGGCGCAGAGCCCGCGAGGAGCGCGATGAGTAGCCTCGGCCGTGCCAGCGCCGTGATCGCCGCAGGCACCATGGTGTCTCGAGTCACGGGTCTGCTGCGGAGCATCGTCCTGGTCGGAGTGCTGGGTTCCATCTCCCAGGCGGCCGACGCATTCACGGTGGCCAACCAGCTCCCCAACAGCGTCTTCCAACTGATCTCTGTCGGCGTGCTGACCGCAGTCATCGTCCCGCAGATAGTCAAGGCCACAGCGAAGCCCGACGGCGGCGGTCCGTTCATCTCCAAGCTGTTCACCCTCGGCGTCGTGGTGCTGCTCGTCTGCACCGCGATCGCCATGGTCGCGGCACCGGGCCTGGTGTGGCTCGCCACATCCGAAAAGCAGCAGGAGCTACGCGCGCTGGCCATCGCCTTCGCCTACTGGTGTCTGCCGCAGATCCTCTTCTACGGCGTCTACGCGCTCCTCGGTGAGACTCTGAACGCCCGCCGCGTCTTCGGCCCCTTCACCTGGGCACCTGTCATCAACAACATCGTGTCGATCGCCGGCTTCCTCGCCCTCGGCGCCGTGTTCCACGAGGTGCCCCGGAGCGCCGCCTCCTGGACTCCCCAGATGGTCGCGATGCTCGGAGGCACAGCGACGCTCGGCATCGCTCTCCAGGCCCTCGTGCTCCTGGTGTTCTGGAGACGTACGGGACTGTCCCTCCGTCCCGACTTCCGCTGGCGCGGCGCGGGTCTCGGCACGGTGGGTCGGCTCGCGGGGTGGACGATGCTGATGGCGCTCGCAGGGATCGCCGCCGGCTTCTTCCAGAGCAGCGTCGCCACCACCGCCTCCGGTGCCGGGGCGTCCTCCACCGTCCTGGCGAACGCCTGGCTGGTCTTCATGCTCCCGTACTCGGTCATCGTGCTGTCCATCGGCACTCCGTACTTCACGCAGATCAGCGAGCATGCGGCGGCCGGCCGCCACGACGAGGTGCGCGCGGACATCACCCGCAGCATCCGCACTCTGGTGTTCTTCATCATGGCGGCCATCGCCGCGGTCGCCGCCGCCACCTTCCCGGCGTCTCGCGTCTTCTCGAGCAATCTGAACGAGGCCTTCGGCGCCGCGCCGGTGCTCATCGCCTATCTCATCGGCCTGCTCCCGCTCACGATCCTCTTCATCGTCCAGAGGACGTTCTACGCCTACGACGACACGCGTACGCCGTTCTGGTTCACGATCTTCCAGTGCGCTCTCGTCGTCGGCACCGCGCTGCTGGCCTCGCTGCTCTACTCTCTTGACGTCATCCCCGTGACACTGCTCGCCGCCGGGGTCGCACTCGGACAGTCGATCGCGAGCACAGTTCAGACCGTGATCGCCATCTGGCTGCTGCACCGCAAGATCGGGGGTCTGCAGATCGGCTCGTGGATGAGCGCGATCGGCCGGTTCGCGGTGGCTGCCGTACCTGCTGGTCTGGCCGGATGGGGAGTCTTCCTGCTGCTCGGCGGCACCGCAGGCTGGACCATGAGCGGCCAGCTCCTCGGCGCGATCGGCACCTGCATCATCGGAGCCGTGGTCGTGGTCGTCTACATCGGCATCCTGGCCCTGATGCGCGCCCCGGAGCTCACGGTCGCCGGCTCGATGCTGCGCCGCTTCCTGCCGGGCCGCTGACCGCCCACGCGCGGGAATGTCGCGCGGTTACCATTGGTTGAAGCAGTCGAACGTCTTTCGGCGTCTCAGCATCTACGACGGAGAGCACATGCGTCAGGTCATCATCATCGGTTCCGGTCCCGCCGGATTCACCGCCGCCATCTACGCGGCGCGCGCGAACCTCAAGCCGCTGCTCATCGCGAGCACCGTCGAGGTCGGCGGAGAGCTGATGAACACCACCGAGGTCGAGAACTACCCGGGCTTCCCTGAGGGGATCCAGGGGCCGGAGCTCATGGCCAAGTTCCAGGAGCAGGCCGAGAAGTTCGGCACCGAGGTCGTCTACGACGATGTCACCGAGCTCGATCTCGACGGCACCGTCAAGAAGGTCACGCTCGGCAGCGGAACGGTGCACGAGGCCCAGACGCTGATCTACGCGACCGGCTCGGCGTACCGCAAGCTCGGCATCGAGGGCGAAGAGCGCCTGTCCGGCTACGGCGTCTCGTGGTGCGCCACGTGCGACGGGTTCTTCTTCCGCGAGAAGACGATCGCGGTCGTCGGCGGTGGGGACTCGGCCATGGAGGAGGCGACCTTCCTCACCCGCTTCGCCGACAAGGTCTACGTCATCCACCGCAAGGACACGCTGCGGGCCTCGAAGATCATGCAGGAGCGCGCCTTCGCGAACGAGAAGATCGAGTTCGTCTGGAACAGCGAGGTCGCCGAGATCCTCGGCGGTGACTCCGTCTCGGGAGTGCAGCTGCGCAACACGGTCGACGGCACCCTCAGCGATCTGGCCCTCGACGGCCTGTTCATCGCGATCGGCAACGACCCGCGCACGCACCTCGTGCACGACAAGCTCGAGCTGACCGCCGAGGGGACCATCTGGGTCGACGGCCGCTCGTCGAAGACCTCGGTTCCCGGGGTGTTCGCGGCCGGCGACGTGATCGACCCGACCTACCGTCAGGCGATCACCGCTGCCGGATCGGGCACGGTCGCGGCTCTCGACGCCGAGCACTTCCTCGCCGATCTCGAAGACGCCTCCGTCGAGGTCCCGGCCGCGGAAGCCGCCGAGATCCTCACGGCCTGAGCGGCCGGGAACAGTTTCACGACGCCTGCTGTTGTAGTAGGCGAACCTCGAACAAGGAGAAACTCTGATGAGTGCAAAGGCTACGAGCCAGGCGACCTGGGAGCAGGACGTTCTGCAGGCCGAAGGTCCCGTCCTCGTGGACTTCTGGGCCGAGTGGTGCGGACCGTGTCGCATGGTCGCCCCCGTTCTGGACCAGATCCAGGCGGACAACCCCGACAAGATCACCATCCTCAAGCTGAACGTGGACGAGAACCCGCAGCTGGCGATGAAGTACCAGATCACCTCGATCCCCGCGATGAAGGTGTTCCAGGGCGGTGAGGTCAAGACGACCATCATCGGCGCCAAGCCGAAGCCCGCTCTCGAGAAGGATCTCGCCGCTTTCATCGGCTGATCAGGATCTTTCACGGCCGCCACCCTCCGAGGGTGGCGGCCTTTCCTGTATCCGGATCCGCCCGTCCCTCGTGCGCGGGCGCTGCTTCGCGCTCCCGTCCTCCGGGAGCGGCCGCCGCGGCTACTTGTCGGAGACCGGCACGGAGGGCAGTCCCTGAGCCGCGCGAGCGCGGTCGACGATCTCCTGGATGACCGGTGTCTTCGCGGCGTTGTACTCCGACGTCCCTCGGGCTGCGGCCGCGACGGCGTCGCATTTCGCGTGCACGTAGAGGTCGGCGTCGTCGGGATGCGACCGCAGCCAGTCACGCAGGATGCGCTGGTGCACGGCATCCCAGTCCCCGGCCGTGAAGAAGTGCGCGATCGCGACCCGAGCGCCCTCGCGCTCGAGGATCATGACCGGATGCGAGCGCACAGCGCTCCCGCGCCGCCACCCTCCGGCCTCCAGCGCGGGCTGGTGCGCGTCGAAGTCATCGATGTCACGGATCCTCACCGCGAGGTCGATGATCGGCTTCGCGCGCATGCCCGGGATCGCCGTGGACCCGATGTGCTCGATGACCCAGTCCGCGCCGGTGAGTTGCCGCAGATCCGCGGCGAACGACGTGAAACGCGCGGGCCATGACGGGTCGTACGAGACGAGCATGCGCGGCATCGGACGGATCAGGACGCGTCGGCGACCGTGGGATCCCAACGGCGGTGACGCTGTGTCTCGTCGAGCAGACGCCAGACCGCCGGGGTGAGTTCCGGATACTCCAGAGCGATCTGGCGCAGCACGCGATAGTGACGAGCCGCGTTGGGCCGCACACCGTCGTTCGCGGTGATGTTGTCGGCCCGCAGAAGGAAGACCACGAGCTCATCGACACTGGGGAGCTCCTCCATGAAGTCCCAGGGATCCTCGCCCCCGAGAAGGCGCTCCTGGATCAGCACGGCGAGCTCGTCCGAGGCTTCGGCTCTCAGCACCTCGAGGCTGGCGCGACGGGGAACGGACTCGGTCATGCTTCCAGCCTACGTGGCCTTTCGGGTGCCCCGGCGCTCCACCTTCAACTCGTCTGTCATCTCCTCGAGCTCCTTGCCCTTGGTCTCCGGCACCTTGAAGTAGACGAAGAAGAACGACAGCAGAGCGAAGAACGCATAGAAGCCGTAGGCGAACGTGAGGCCGATGTCGGCGAAGATCGGGAACGTCGTCGAGATGAAGAAGTTCGCCGCCCACTGAGCCGCTGCGGCGACCGCGAGCGCCCCCGCGCGGATCGAGTTCGGGAAGATCTCTCCCAGAAGCACCCAGACGAGAGGGCCCCAGGTGGCCCCGAAGAACACCACGAACCCGTTGGCGCAGATCAGTGCCACCGTGGCCCACGGATCGGGAAGCGTCGCGGTGCCCTGTGCATCCAACGTGCCGAACGAGAAGGCCAGCGCCATCAGACCCAGGGTCACGGTCATGCCGACCGACCCCACGAGGAGCATGATGCGTCGTCCGACCTTGTCGACGAGCAGGATCGCGACGATCGTCACCACGATGTTCGTCACCGACGTGATGACGGAGGTGAGCAGCGCGCTCGACTCGTCGAATCCGACGGACTGCCACAGGGTGGTCGAGTAGTAGAAGATGACGTTGATGCCGACGAACTGCTGGAAGACCGAGAGCAGGATGCCGACCCAGACGATCGGCTTGAGCCCCAGGCGACTGCCGCGCAGGTCGCTCAGGGACTCCTTGCGCTCTGTGTCGATCGTGCTGGTGATCTCCTTGATCTTCGCCTCGACATCGACCGCGCCGGTCACCGTATGCAGGACCTCCCCCGCGCGTTTCAGATCACCCTTGCGCACGAGGTATCTCGGCGATTCGGGAAGCCTCAGAGACATGAGCCCGTAGACGAGCGCGGGGATCGCCGCCACCATGAACATCCACCGCCAGGCGGTGAGTCCCCACAGCGGCTGGTCCGCCGCGCCGGCGAGATTGGCGAGCAGGGCATCCGACAGCAGGGCGGCGAAGATACCCGTGACGATGGCGAGCTGCTGGAGTGAACCCAGTCGGCCACGGATGGCCGCGGGAGAGACCTCGGCGATGTAGGCCGGTGCGATGACGGATGCCGCGCCGACACCGAGTCCGCCGATCACCCGCCAGATGATGAGGTCGACGACGCTGAACGCGAGACCGGAGCCGATGGCGGAGACGAAGAACATCGCCGCCGCGACCACCATCACGGGGATGCGTCCGCGTTTGTTCGCGATCGGACCCGCGAACCACGCCCCGACCGCGCAGCCGATCAGTGCCGACGAGACGGCGAAGCCCTTGAGTCCGACGCCGAGGTCGAAGCCCGACGTCGTGCCCGCGAGAGCGTCAACCGCACCGTTGATCACGGCCGTGTCGAAGCCGAACAGGAAACCCCCGAGTGCGGCGGCGATGCTGACCGCGATGACGCGGCGGCGGACGCCTTCCGGATTCAATGCAGTGGCCATGGCATCCCTCTCATCATCGCGATGTCGGGAGTCTACGTCTCCTCAGCTCCCGCAGGGGCGCGTCACGCCGATCCGTAGCCGGATTCACCGAGCTCGGTGAGAATACGGTTCAGATCCTGGATCGATGCGAAGTCGATGATGACCTGTCCCTTTCGCGCACCCAACGAGACCTTGACCCGCGTGTTGAGACGATCGCCCAGGTTGCCCGCGACCTCGTCGAGGTACGCGCGGCGAGCACCGGGCGTCGGCTTGGCGGTGCGCGTCGTCGTGGCCGGCTCCGTCTTGGCGGCGACTTCGGTGGCGCGGACCGAGAGGTCCTCGTTCACGACCTTGTCGGCGAGGCGCTGCATGGCTTCCGGCGTATCGAGGCTGAGGATCGCACGGGCATGGCCCGCCGTCAGCACGCCAGCTGCAACGCGCTGCTGCACGGGAACCGGCAGCTTGAGCAGGCGGATCGTGTTGCTGATCTGCGGGCGGGAACGGCCGATGCGTGTGGCCAGCTCCTCTTGAGTGATACCGAAGTCCTCCAGCAGCTGCTGGTAGGCGGAGGCTTCTTCCAACGGGTTCAGCTCAGACCTGTGCAGGTTCTCGAGAAGAGCGTCACGCAGCAGATCCTCGTCCGCCGTCTCGCGGACGACGGCGGGGATCGCGTCCAATCCCGCTTCGCGCGCGGCGCGCGTGCGCCGCTCCCCCATGATCAGCTCGTACTCGCCATCCGCGTTCTTGCGAACGACCACCGGCTGCAGCACACCGAACTCGCGCACGCTGTGCACGAGCTCCGCGAGATCGTTGGGGTCGAAGTGCGTGCGGGGCTGCCGAGGGTTCGGCACGATCTTCTGAGGGTCGATCTGGATGAGGTGGATGCCGGGCACCGCCTCGAGGTCCGCGGCGGGCTCGACCGGTGCGGTCGTCTGGTTCGGGCGCAGACTCGCTCCGGGGAAGAAGACGTCCACGGGGCGTTCCGACTGATCCGCCGTCGGAATGAGGGCGCCGATGCCCCGACCCAGTCCAGTGCGCTTCGCCATCATTTCTCCTTGCTCTGCGTCGCTGTGCGCGACGCGATCTCGACGGCGGCCTCGCGGTAGGCGACGGCGCCGGCGGATTGCCCGTCGTAGGCGATCACGGTCTGTCCGAAGCTCGGTGCCTCCGACACCCGCACGGAGCGCGGGATGACGGTGTCCAGAACCTGCTGCGGGAAGTGGGTGCGGACCTCGTCGGCGACCTGCTGTGCGAGACGGGTGCGCCCGTCGAACATCGTCAGGAGGATCGTCGACAGATGAAGGTCTGGATTGAGGTGCTTCTGGATCATCTGGATGCTGCCCAGCAGCTGGCTCAGTCCCTCGAGTGCGTAGTACTCGCACTGGATGGGGATGAAGACCTCACGCGCTGCGGTGAAGGCGTTGATGGTGAGGAGTCCGAGCGATGGCGGGCAGTCGATGATGACGAAGTCCATGGGGCTGTCGATGAGGTAGACATCGAGCGCCCTGCGGAGACGGTGTTCACGTGCGACCTGGGCGACGAGCTCGATCTCCGCGCCGGCCAGGTGGATGGTACTGGGCGCGCAGAAGAGGTTCTCATCCTCGGGGCTCTGCTGCACGATGTCAGCGAGTGGGGTGTCTTCGATCAGCACGTCGTAGACACTCGGAGTCTCCGCGTTGTGCGGGACGCCGAGGGCGGTGGATGCGTTCCCCTGAGGATCCAGGTCGATGACGAGAACCTTCGCGCCGAGGCCGGAGAGAGCGGCTGCGACGTTGACCGCGCTCGTCGTCTTGCCGACCCCGCCCTTCTGGTTCGAGACGGTGAGGATGCGAGTCTCTCCCCCGAAGTGGAGCTGCACACCTTCGAGAGCGCGTCGACGAGCGGACAGGTCGGCGATCTCCCGCGCGAGGGGTGTATCCATCCCGAAATCGCTCTTCGGTGATGCCTTTTCGGGCTGTTTCACGTGAAACATCCACTCCTTTCGGGGCCGCCTTCCACTCTAATCGCTGCGGCCGACAGTGATTGTGAGCGCCCTGGTGCATCGTGACATTCTCGGCCCGCCTCGGGAGAAGGCGCCTACATCATGTCGGTGTCGACGAAGCAGGAAAACCTCCCCTGATCGGGGATTGAGACACCGAGGTGAACCTGTGACATCGATCGCGCAGCGAACCGTTGTCCGAGACAATCGGTCCGCAACGCAACCCCCGCTGACTGTTCTCCCGGCATGTCGGATGTCTCTCTCTGTCTCATCGGACGAAGAACTGACTGCATGCGCGGGGGCGGTGTGGTCGGCTACGGCGACGCCTCTGCGTTGTCCTGCCGGCGCGAAGAATCGACTGGATGCACTCGACCAGTTTCACGTGAAACACCTACTCGAGAAGGAGCTTCTCGACGCGATCCGCGAGGCGCTCGACGGGGTCCGTCCCATCGAGTTCCATTGTGGCGTGCGTGCGGAGCAGAGGCTCGATCATTCGGAGATTGAGCAGGATGTCTCGGCGATCACTCTCGGTGCGGCCGTAGGGGTTGTTCGTCCGATGTGCGACACGTGCAAGGATCACCTCCTCGGGCGCAGACAGCAGCACCCGGTGATCGAATCGATCGTAGAACCGCCCCTGGTTCTCCACCGTTCCCGCGACGACGACAGATGCGACAGAGTCCAACAGCTCAGAGACTCGGGGCTCATCCCACAACCCATCTGCGGTCTTCCACGGTCCATAGTCCGTGTCGATCACCCGATGGCCGCGATCCCCCAGCGCAGAGAGCAGCGTCGACTTGCCTACTCCCGACATCCCTGTGATCAGTATCCGCGGCACACCCACAGGCTATCTCGGCCGTACGGCGACGATGTGCAGCAAGCGCGACGCGCTGTCGGTGTTCCCGACATGGTGCGGTGATGCCGGCGCCGCGATCACAGCGCATTTCGGTGGGCCTCTGCCTCAGCGCACGCCCTCGATGTCATGACGCGCCGAACTATCGACCTCGACCCGGATGTTTCACGTGGAACATTCCTGTCTGATGCGGGAGCACGCCCGTACGATCGGATGAGAACCGATCGGTGAGCGCGATGAGAAGTCGAAGCCACAGCCCTGGTCGTGTCCCTCACGATCCGCTGACGCGGGGCCGAGACCTGCCGCCGGCACCGCCCTGGCCCAAAGGCCACCACGGACCGATTGCCGTCTGACCCGGACAGGTGCCGGACCAGGGACTCACCTGCGCCACGGCGAACTCCTGGGTGTCGCTAGTCACACACATCCCCGATCTTCTTTCCACCGCGAAGCACGTCTGAGGTCACCCTGCCGGGGGGGATGATCCTCGGAACCCTCGCGGAGCGACGGCGTGCGCTCGCGCATGCTCCATCTTCAGAGCAGGATCACGTGCCTCGTGCGCTGCCGTCGTAGGCGCGGATACATCCCAGAATCCCAACCGCTATCTCGGCGACCCGACGGAACGCGCCCCCTCCACGTGGTGTGCACTCGTCGGCGACACAGCGACACGACGTCGATGTCGGATTGCACCGCCGGCGAGATGCCGAGCAGAGTGCGGCGCGGTGCATCCGCCGGCCACACCAACCGGGGGTCACTGCGGACCAGGTACTTCGGATAGCTGGACAGCGTCGTCAAACTTGTTTGGCGCACACCCGAATGTTCCACGTGAAACATCGTCACCGATCGGAGCAAATGGTGTTCCACGTGAAACATGAACCTCGACTGGCAACTCGATGTTCCACGTGAAACATCGCGACGCTCGGAGTCCTGACATCCTCCCGCCGAGCAATCCCTCACCGGTACCTCCTCGGGTGGCGGGTATGCCATGGAACATCCTCAATAGCAGTCCTTCCACCGCTCCCCCGTGACACGCGGTAGCAGCCGGTCACTCCACCGAACCGGCCGGTACAGCACGGTGTCTCCCCGTCAGTGAACCCCGCCATGCACCGCAGCCTCTGTGACCGTCCCGCGACCATCCATCAGCATCGTTCCTGAGACGACAAGGGGAATCAGTACCTGCCGACGGCGGAAACCGGATCAACCGATCGACGATTCCGCGCCACTCGCCCCTCTGCCCAGAGCGAGCGCCACCCTCCATCACCGGCACAGTACGCGAACGCGATGGACTGAGGGGTAGTCACCCCTGGGCGCTCACATGACGACTCGCACGCCAGACGCGTGCATGTCACGACGCAGATCACCGAACGGTGGCGCGCACCACTCTGGTGATCTCAGGCAAGACGCCTTCTCCGAGCACCTCGACGCGCACATCCGACAGCCGGTACTTCTTGATCTGCTTCTGCGCCGCGTCGATCTCGTTCGCAGCGTTCATGCCCTTGAGAACAGCGAGCTCGCCGCCATCGCGCACGAGTGGCGCGGCCAGAGGCAGCAGGGTTCGCAGTGCGCTGACAGCACGAGCGGTGACCACATCGAATCCACCGGGACGATCGACCTCTTCTGCGCGGGCGCGCACCACCTCGACGTTGTCGAGAGACAGTTCTCGCACCTGCTCGTTCAACCAGGTGATCCGTCGCTCCATCGGCTCGATGAGAGTCCAGTGCACGTCGGGGCGCGCGATCGCCAGAACCAGCCCGGGTAATCCTGCACCCGAACCGATGTCCGCAACAGAACCGTGGAAGAGCGGGGCCGCGATCACGCTGTTCAGGATGTGTCGCGTCCACAGACGCGGGAGCTCAAGAGGACCGATGAGCCCTCGCTCCTCGCCCTGATCCGCCAGCGCCGCAGTGAACTGACGGGCGATGTCGATCCGGTCGCCGAACAACTCGGCCGCGACGGCCGGTTCCGGCTCGAGAACGCTCACCGAGCGAGTCCGACCCGATGTTTCACGTGGAACATCACCGGCGACGGAGAACCGTGTGACGGTCGGCGCCCTCACCGTAAGACTCGGAAACGAGGCCCTGATCGGCAGCGATGTCGTGCACCAGCTTGCGCTCATAGCTCGACATCGCCGGAAGGGATGCCTGCGTGGCACCCTCATCCAGCTTCGCGGCGGCCGCGTTCACCAGGGTTTCGAGCTGTGCCCGGCGCGCGTCGCGCGAGCCCCCGATGTCGAGGATCAGGCGAGAGAACGAACCGGTCCGATTCTGCACAGCCAGACGGGTGAGCTCCTGCAGAGCCTGCACCGTGTCGGGTGCTGAGAGCAGAGCGAGACCGTTTCCCTCGGCTTCGACAGAGACGTAGGCACGCCCCTGGCGGACATCCAGGTTCAGATCGCCGTCGATGTCGGCGATGTCCAGCAGCTCCTCGAGGTAGTCAGCCGCGATGTCGCCCTCGTTCTCGAGCTGTGCGACCGTCGGCTCCTCGATGGCCGTGATGTTCTCCGTCATGCACCGCTCCCCTTCTTCTTCGAACGCTTCTTACCGACAGGCTGCTGACGCTTGGGAGCCTGAGCTTTGGCCTTCTCCACCTCGTCGAGCATGCGCTGCTGCTCGGCCTCGTACACCGACATCGGCACGACCTTGCCCGACGAATCGATGGCCTTGCCCTTGCGCGCCAGGCGCTCTTCACGGGCCTTCGCGGCCTCCGAACCGGGAGTCGGCATCTCGCGGATGACGAGGAACTGCTGACCCATGGTCCACAGGTTCGAGATGAACCAGTACACCACGACACCGAGCGGGAAGAAGATACCCGAGAAGATGAACCCCAGCGGCAGCACGTAGAGCATGATCTTCTGCATCTGGTACGCCTGGCCGGTCTTGGCCTCGGGCGACAGGTTCTTCGAGATGATCTGCAGCTGCGTGAAGAACTGCGAACCGATCATCAGCACGACGAGCGTGACCAGGATCACGATCGCGGTGGTGTTCCCCGCGTCCACGGCGTTGCCGAGAGTCTCGTGCAGCGAGGCGACACCGAACAGCTTCGCGTCGTAGAACTGCTCGGTGAGCTGCGCGTTGAGGAAGCCCACTCCACCGATACCGGCATTGTGATGCTTGGTCACATCGCTCAGCACGCTGAACAGCGAGAAGAAGATCGGCATCTGCACCAGCAATGGCAGACAGCTCGACATCGGTGTCGTGCCGTGCTTCTTGTACAGCGCCATGGTCTCGCGGCTCATGGCCTCGCGAGAGAGCTGGTCCTTCTTGCCGCGATACTTCTCCTGGACTTTTCGCAGTTCAGGAGCAATTTCCATCATCTTCCGCTGGCTCTTGATCTGCTTCACGAAGAGCGGGATCAGGGCAGCGCGCACGACGATGACGAGGCCGACGATCGACAGCACCCAGGTCAGACCGGAGGCGGCCGGAAGTCCGACCGCAGTCAGCAGCCAGTGCCAGGCGACGAGAACGAGCTCGACGACCCACTTGAGCGGCCAGAGGATGGTTCCGATCAGGTCGAAGCCGCCGGAGGCAGGCGCCGGCGACGGTGTTGCGCTGGCGAACAGAAGGTCAAGACCCACCGATCAGTCCTTTCGGGAAGGGACGACGAAACCGCGAGCGGTCAGGTCATAGCGGAAGTGTTCATGCGGACGGACGTCATCGACGCCGCCGTGACTCCAGGGGTTGCAACGGAGAATGCGCCACGCCGAGAACAGGGTTCCCCGCACGGCACCGTGCTGCTGCACCGCCCCTACAGCGTAAGCCGAACAGGACGGGTAGTACGCACACACATCTCCGTACATCGGAGAGATGACCTTGCGGTACCCGGTCAGGAAACCCAGTACGAGATTCCTGGGGATCAGGGGGATGCCGCGCAGCACGTCGCGCGCCTGCATGCGCCCTGTGCCGATCGACGACGCCGGTAGAGCGGTCACGGTCGCGTCTTCGCGAGTCGGTCGAGACAGCGGTTCACATCGGCACTCAGCTCGGCGAAGCTCGCGGTCGCAGACGCAGGAAGGGCACGGATGACGACATCCGTGCCCTCGGGGACCCGCGACAGCGCCTCCGCACAGACGGCTTTGAGTCGCCGACGGACGGTGTTGCGCACCACTGCGGTGCCCACCTGCTTGCTGATGATGAATCCGAACCTCGCGGCTCTGCTCTCACCCGTCGTCAGCATCGATGTGACGACGCGGGCTCCGCCACAGCGTGAACCGCGTCGAACGACCAGACGATAGTCGCTCCCGCGGGTCACGCGATACGGGCGGGCGAGCACAGCGTTCTACGCGGAGAGCTCGGTGCGGCCCTTCGCGCGGCGTGCCGACAGGATGGCGCGGCCGGCGCGGGTGCGCATGCGAAGACGGAAGCCGTGCTTCTTGGCGCGACGACGGTTGTTGGGCTGGAAGGTGCGCTTGCTCATGGAATCACTCCGGGAATGCTGCCACCGGGATCATTTTGACCGGAGACATAGGGATCTGCCGTTCAGGCATAAGTCAACCGATTAAGGGTACGTCTTGGCGGCGCGCAGAGCAAATCTGCGCGCTTCGACAGGGGAGAGCCTGCGAGATCCGCACAGCTATTATCCACAACCCCGCGCCTGCACGTATGCGCAACACGCGCGCGGATTCCCCAGGCAGGTTGCCGTTCACAGCCGCTGTGACTACCGTGGCATCCGGAGTTATCCACAGGGTCCTGCCGTCTCGGGAACCCTCCGCACATCTGCAGCCCGGAGCGTCATGTCATCACCTGCCCAGCCCGACGTCCCGATCTGGACCACGGTGCAGGAGCTGCTCGAAGCCGATGACCGCGTCACGCCTCAGCTGCAGGGATTCCTCAGTCTCGCCGTCCCGGCCGGCGTCATGGCCGCGACGCTGTACCTCGAAGTGCCCAACGACCTCACGGCGGCTCAGATCAACAAGCGTCTCCGCCTGCCGATCATGGAAGCGCTGTCGCACATCGGCGAAGAGGTCACCTCGTACCGCGTCGTCGTCAACCACGAGCTCGCCGAACAGCCCACCGCACCGATCGCCGTGGCGGACTACGGCCGTCAGGAGCAGTCGCGCGTCGAGTCGCCGATGGAGCAGCCCACCCAGCTGCGGCACGAATCGCGGCTCAATCCGAAGTACACCTTCGACAACTTCGTCATCGGACAGTCCAACCGGTTCGCCCACGCAGCGGCGGTCGCCGTCGCCGAGGCTCCCGCCAAGGCCTACAACCCGCTCTTCATCTACGGCGATTCCGGCCTGGGCAAGACACATCTCCTGCACGCGATCGGCGATTACGCCCAGTCCCTCTATGCAGGGGTGAAGGTCAGGTACGTCTCGAGCGAGGAGTTCACCAACGACTTCATCAACTCGATCGCGAACAACCGCGGTGCCGCCTTCCAGGCGCGCTACCGCGAGGTCGACATCCTGCTCATCGACGACATCCAGTTCCTGCAGGGTCGTGCTGAGACTCAGGAGGCGTTCTTCCACACCTTCAACACGCTGCACGATCACAACAAGCAGGTCGTGATCACCAGCGATGTGGCTCCCAAGCATCTGACCGGCTTCGAGGACAGGATGCGCAGCCGCTTCGAGTGGGGCCTCATCACCGATGTCCAGGCGCCCGACCTCGAGACCCGCATCGCGATCCTCCGTAAGAAGGCCCAGAGCGAGGCACTGCACATCCCCGATGAGGTGCTCGAGTACATCGCGACGGTCGTGTCGTCGAACATCCGTGAGCTCGAGGGTGCTCTCATCCGCGTCTCCGCGTTCGCGAGCCTGAACCGCTCCGCCCTCGACATCTCGCTGGCCCAGACCGTCCTGCGCGACATCATCGACACGGCGGAGGACAACATCATCTCGCCGACCGACATCATCACGGCCACCGCGCAGTACTTCAAACTCACCGTCGACGACCTGTACGGATCGAGCCGGTCGCAGCAGATCGCGACCTCCCGACAGATCGCCATGTATCTCTGCAGAGAGCGCACCAGCCTGTCGCTGCCGAAGATCGGGCAGCTGTTCGGCAACCGGGATCACACCACCGTCATGTACGCCTACAAGAAGATCAGCGAGCTCATGAAGGAGCGCCGCTCGATCTACAACCAGGTGACCGAGATCACCACGCAACTCGGACGTCGCTGAACGTCGTCCGACGGCTTCCGAAGGGGGTCATGACTGCCGAGAGGCCGTCATGACCCCCTTCGTGTCTCCCGACACGGCATATGAGGCGACGGATCGATGCCAGTTTGCACATGTGGATAACTTGTGGATGAATCCCGTGAGGATCGGGACGGATGTGTGGGAAACCGACTGGACTGTGGATAACTCCAGGTAGGGCTTCGGGTCGGTTTACTCGATCCACCCGCGGATTCCTCAGGGATTCCACAAGTGACATCCGTGTAGTTCCCTACTCGCGCCTGCTATCCACCGAGTTATCCACAGAATCCACAAGGGTTAACACCGTTAAGGAGTTAATTCAATTCAGGGGCGATCCGATCACCAGACGGTGGGGAGAGTCGGGACCGACCGAGCTTCGCGTCCGTCGTAGGAGTACGCCCGACTGTGGGGCTAGCATGGGAAGCCCTGCACCGGCAGGACCGATGACGACACGTCTCAGAACGACGACAAGGGAGCACCCGTGAGGTTTCAGGTCAATCGCGATGTGTTCAGCGAGGCTGTGTCGTTCGTCGTCAAGCTTCTTCCGCAGCGCAACCCGCAGCCGATCCTCGCCGGAGTTCTGATCGAGGCAGACGGCTCCGGCCTCACCCTCTCGGCCTTCGACTACGAGGCGTCCGCTCGTACCACCATCGAGGCGACGGTCGAGACCCCCGGCACGATCCTGGTCCACGGACGACTCCTGTCCGACATCGCCAGCCGTCTTCCGAACGCACCCATCGAGATCGCCGTCGAGGACGACGGCGGGATCACGGTGACCTGCGGGTCGGCACGATTCACCCTCGCAGCCATGCCGGTCGAGGAATATCCCTCCATCCCCGAGGTCTCGGGCTCGTCGGGAGTCGTTCCCGCCGACGAGTTCGGCACCGCGATCGCACAGGTCGGATTCGCGGCATCCCGCGACGACGTGACCCCCGTGCTCACCGGCGTGCAGCTCGAGGTGTCGGGTCACACCCTCAGCCTCGTCGCCACCGACCGCTACCGCGTCTCGCTCCGCGACGTCCCGTGGGACGGAGAGGCGGTCGAGGCGACTGCGCTCGTCCCCGCGCGCACCCTGCTCGAGGTCGGCAAGACCTTCGGCCACGCCGGCACGATCCAGGTCGCCTTCTCGGGTGCGGGGGATCGCGAGATCATCGCGTTCACCGCCGGGAACAAGACCGTGACGTCGCTGCTCATCAAGGGCAACTTCCCCCCGGTCCGTCGCCTCTTCCCCGAGCAGACCGAGCACTACGCGGTCATCAACACCGCCGACCTCGTCGAGGCGGTCCGCCGTGTGTCGCTCGTGCTGGACCGCGCCGCTCCGCTGCGCTTCACCTTCGCGGCCGACGGCGTGACCATGGATGCGTCCGGCAGCGAGCACGCCCGCGCCTCGGAGTCCGTGGACGCGATCCTCTCGGGCGGCGACGAAGTCACCCTCGGACTCAACCCGCAGTATCTGATCGAGGCCCTCGGCGCCGTCAAGAGTGAGTTCGTGCGGGTCACGTTCACCTCGAGCGACAACGCCAACAAGCTCAGCCCGGTGCTCATCACGAGCCAGACCTCGGTCGACCAGGCCGGGCTCGACTCGTTCAAGTACCTGCTCCAGCCCAACCTGCTGCTGCGCTGATCCTGCGACGACCACGTCCGGCAGCGCATCTTTCCGCCCGACCCGGGCAGTGTCAGACCCCGAAGGTAGGCTGACGACGTGATTGTGGAGCACCTGAGTCTGGTCGATTTCCGCAATTACGCGACCGCTGACCTCGCCCTCCATCGCGGTCCGAACGTCCTCGTGGGCAGAAACGGCCAGGGCAAGACGAACCTGGCCGAGGCGGTGGTGTTCCTGGCCACACTCGGATCCCATCGGGTCTCCTCGGATGCGCCGATGGTGCGGGAGGGACAGGACTTCGCCGTCATCCGCGCTCGTCTGTCGCACGGCGAGCGCAAGGTCCTCGTCGAAGTGCAGCTCAACAAGCAGGGGTCCAACAAGGCCCGAATCAACGGATCCCCCTCGAAGACGAACGAGCTCCCGCGCTATGCCCACGTCGTGCTCTTCGCGCCGGAGGACCTGCAGATCGTGCGAGGAGATCCGTCCGCGCGACGCCGATTCGTGGATCAGCTGCTGATCCAGCGCACTCCGCGCCTGTCTTCGGTGCTCGCCGACTACGACCGCGTGCTCAAGCAGCGCAACGCCCTGTTGAAATCCGCGAGAGCTCGCGGCATCAAGGGCGAGGGGCTCAGCACTCTCGACGTCTGGGATGACAAGCTCGTCTCGCTCGGCGCCGAGATCATCTCGGCGCGACAGCGCCTGGCGATCGATCTTCAGCAGCCGGTCGCCGAGGCGTATGCGGCGATCGCCGGAGAGGACCACCGCCCGCGGCTCGAGTGGGCGCTCTCGGTCCGCGGTGCGGATCCCGAGGAACCGGAGGCCGGAGCGCCGGTCACCGCCGAGACCTCCGGCGACATCGCCGAGATGTTCCACGCGGCGCTGCTCGCGAAACGCTCGAACGAGCTCGAACGCGGCCTCACCCTCACCGGTCCCCACCGTGACGACCTGGTGCTCAGCGTGCGCGGTCTGCCGGTGAAGGGCTACGCCTCGCACGGCGAATCCTGGTCTGTGGCACTCGCGCTGCGTCTCGCCTCCGCCGAACTGCTGCGCGCCGAGTCGCCGGCCGGCGATCC
>Ga0308161_1001264_pt1 | contig 31507 bp, 17 predicted proteins | sample PhyFR2_FD_201034 | JGI IMG/M metagenome (GOLD analysis project Ga0308161, IMG submission 201034) | Phyllosphere microbial communities from UC Gill Tract Community Farm, Albany, California, United States - DLSLF.R2 | ecosystem: Host-associated > Plants > Phyllosphere > Unclassified | place: USA...
AATTCTGATAAAAGGTTTAATGATATGCTCTTACTGTTGTTGATGGCTAATTAATCTTGCTTCCCGGAAATAAACTATGAATAATATTATAAAACTATTATCTGAAAATAGTTAAAAATAAATGGCGCCAACTTAGTTGGCGCCATTTGGCTTATGTACCCATAACTGAAGAAATGTCGAAACATTTAGTAGAAGATTTAGAGAGAATTTTAGAAATTTCTAATCCTGTCATACGTAAATAATAGAACTTATCAAATTGCAGATGATATTGAGAGTGTTTTAAATGTATTAACCGAAATAATTGATTGATATTGTCAGATTTCTTATTTTTCGTATTATGTTATATCGTGTACGCTTACAATTCTTTAATTGGCAGTATTTAATGATCAGAATAAAGAAATTCCTTATATAAATACTGTGCATTTTAAATATTTGTATAAAGCAAAACTGTTAAAATAAGTTCTTAATTTACCGAAAAATATAAAGAATAGCCTACCACAACAATCAACAATATTTGAGGTTTTTTTCAAAATGAAAATATTGCGAATGGAAATCCAAAAATAACTAGCTGCACATAGGTGCAGCTAGTACTAAGAGTTATTTTGCAGTCCATCTTTTATTCCTTTGAGCCCTTCACTGAACTGTGCCAGAAGCGCATTCACATGTGTCATGCGGTCATTTTCGCCCAAGCCTTTTAATGTCTTGTTTTTCACGAATGTCTTTTTAATTTCTTCCCAACGCATTCTTGCATCTTCAGAAATCAAATTCAGAACTTCATGTTTATCAGCAGCCCTGGAGACAGGTTCAGTTATAGAGTGGATGAACTGGGAGGTGTACGATTGGTATTATAACGCCAGTGGAACTTTTTATTAATAAATTATGTGTACGCTTTAACAAAAATTTGTAATTTTTAGTAAATATTTAACACTACTTAAAAAAAGATTAAAAATTAAAGGGGCTATCTTTGTATGTGCCACATATGATAGTGTGGAATTTTCAAAAATTTCTGTAGATAATGGTATTTAGGTCATCCGTATTTATATACATTCTTACAATCTTTACTCTTGTTAATTCGAAATGGACCAAAATGTCTATTGCGAATATTTTGACGACCCAACATTGTACACAGAAAGGTTTTAATAATTGTTCTAAATCTTATAAAAATGTAAAAGCGCTGCCCGTTTGCGGTAAAAATTTCTCCAAATTTTTAAGCTCTGCGGATATTGATGGAGATTATGAAAGTTCCACAAACGAGCATTTTGAAATCTGTGAGGTTTTTCCTTCTGCTTCTACTAAACCCATTTATAGTTTCTTTACTTCTTATCTCCATTTACTGCAACTTTTCTGAGAATTACTACATCTTAATGTTTAATCAAGTTTAGTAATCAAAAATTTTCAATGAAAACAAAAAGTCTCATATGGTGCAGTCTTGCATTGATATGCACATGGTCATGTGGTAAAAACCATCAGAATAAAAATAAAAGCACTAAAGAAGTTCCTGTTTATGTCGTAAAACAGAAAGATACTTTGGTAACCAATCAGTTTGTAACCGATATTCAGGCCAAGAGAAATGTTGAAATACGTTCCCGGCTGAGTGGCATCATTCAGAAGATCTACGTCAACGAAGGTCAGTTTGTAAGAAAAGGACAGGCATTATTTAAGATCAATGATGCTGAACTTCAGGTTGAATTGCTGAAGGCAACTGCAAGCCTGAAACAAGCTACGGCCGATGTTCGTATTGCAGAAGTAGAACAGAAGCAGGTCCAAAGTCTGCACAGCAAAAAATTTGTTGCCGATAATGAATTGGAGCTTGCCAAAGCCAAACTTTCTTCTGCAAGGGCAAAATATGCGTTTGCAGATGCCGAAAGAAAAGCAGTGTTGCAAAAGATCGATTTTTCAACCATCAAAGCTCCTTTTGACGGTGTTCTTGATATTATCCCGCATAAAGACGGCAGTCTTGTGACCAACGGAACATTGCTTACTACCTTATCGCAGCTCGATGAAGTCTATGCTTATTTTTCGATTCCGGAAAATCAGTATTTTGAACTGTTGGCTCATGACAAATTGGGAAAGCATCAGAAAATCGAATTGACATTACCTAATGGTGCAGCTTATCAATTTAGCGGCACTTTGAAGTCGGCTGAAAGTGAGATCGACCGGGCAACGGGTTCCATTCGCTATAAAGTTCTGTTTCCCAATCCTGATCATTTGATCAAACACGGTGCGTCCGGAAAACTTTCTATTTCGGAAGTTCAGAATAATGCCATGATGATCCCTCAGAAAGCAACGTTTTCCATTCAGAATAAAACCTACATTTTCAAAGTGGATAAGAACAACAAAGTAAAGATGACCAACATAGAGGTCAAAACGGCTCTGAAAGATTCATACGTCGTGGAAAGCGGCCTCAAAAAAGGAGATTTGATTATTTACGAAGGCACGCAATCGCTGAAAGACGGAGATCAGATCACAATCAAAAACAGACTTTAATTCTTAAATAATGAATCATGGTAGAAATGTTTATAAAGCGAAAGGTTCTTTCGTTAGTGATTTCCATTGTCTTTGTTTTGGTAGGAATTATGGCCTTGATGAAGATGCCCATCACCCAATTTCCAGATATCGTTCCGCCTTCGGTAACGGTAACGGCTAAGTATACCGGAGCGAATGCCGAAGTTTCCGCAGATGCAGTCGCACTGCCTTTGGAACGTGCCATCAATGGCGTTCCGGGAATGACTTATATGTCCACAGTGACTTCCAATGACGGTTTGACGTTGATCCAGGTTTTCTTCGAGGTAGGAACGGATCCAGATCTGGCGGCAGTCAATGTTCAGAACAGGGTTACTACGATCCTGGACGAATTGCCCGAAGAAGTAATCAGAGCTGGAGTGACTACGGAAAAAGAAGTGAACAGTATGTTGATGTATCTCAACATCACCAGTACAGACCCAAGTCAGGATGAGCAGTTTATTTACAACTTTACAGACATCAATGTTCTTCAGGAGCTGAAACGTCTGGATGGGGTGGGCCGTGCTGAAATCATGGGGCAGAAAGAATATTCGATGCGGGTCTGGCTTGACCCTCAGAAAATGGCAGCGTACAATATTTCGGCGGATGAAGTGGTAAATTCTCTTCAGAAGCAGAATATTTCCGCAGCTCCCGGAAAAGTAGGGGAATCGTCTGGTAAAAAGGCCGGTCAGCTGCAATATGTTGTAAAATACAAAGGTAAATTTTTTGAGCCTAAACAGTACGAAGAAATTCCGGTCAGGGCTGATGAAGAAGGAACGATTTTAAAGCTGAAAGATATTGCCAAAGTAGAATTTGGGGCAATGACGTATGGAATGGTTTCAAAGACCGACGGAAGGCCTTCCGCATCGATCATGTTGAAGCAGAGACCTGGATCAAATGCTTCGGAAGTCATCCAGAATGTAAAGGATAAGATGGCCGAGCTGAAAATGAATTCTTTTCCTCCGGGAATGGATTACAATCTCGCGTATGATGTTTCGAGATTCCTGGATGCATCCATCAGTGCAGTATTGCATACTTTGATCGAAGCATTTATTTTGGTAGCGATTGTCGTATTTCTTTTCCTTCAGGATTGGCGTTCTACCTTGATCCCTGTTTTGGCAGTTCCTGTGGCATTGATCGGAACGTTTGCCTTTATGGACATGCTTGATTTCTCCGTGAATTTATTAACGCTTTTTGCGTTGGTTTTAGCCATCGGAATTGTCGTTGATAATGCGATTGTCGTTGTCGAGGCAGTCCATGTTAAAATGGAAGAAGGTTTTCCGCCTTATCAGGCTACGGTCATTGCGACAAAAGAGATTGCAGGAGCTGTCGTGGCAATTACGTTGGTGATGTCGGCGGTATTTATTCCGGTAGCATTCCTGGATGGTCCGGTGGGAGTTTTTTACCGACAGTTTTCATTAACGCTGGCGATAAGCATTGTGATTTCCGGTATCAATGCATTGACGTTGACTCCAGCTTTATGTGCTTTAATTTTAAAACCTCATAATCACGATAAAAAGAAAAGTATTATTGATAAATTCTTCAATAAATTCAATATTTTCCTTGAAAAAGTAACCAACGGATATGTGAAAGTCTTATCTAAGTTTGCCACCCGAACCATGGTTACTTTCGGACTGCTTTTCTTATTTGTTTTCCTGATCGGATTGACTTCTAAATTTCTGCCTTCGGGCTTTATCCCGATGGAAGACCAGGGAATGGCCTACGTGAGCGTTACAACTCCTCAAGGTGCGACTGTTGAACGAACGGAAAAGGTTTTAGATGAAATTACAGCGATTGCCAAAAAAATCGATGGGGTAGAAAACGTAACGACCTTAGCGGGATATAGCGTAGTGACGGAAATAGCAGGTTCATCCTATGGAATGGCGATGATCAATCTCAGAGACTGGAAAGAAAGAAACAAGTCTGTTGAGGATTTTATCAAAGAACTTACTGAAAAAACAAAGGGAATCTCCGATGCCGAAATTGAGGTCTTTGCACCACCTACCGTTCCGGGATTCGGTAATACGAGTGGTTTTGAACTTCGTCTGCTTGACAGGACAGGCGGAAGCATTGAAAATATGGATAATATCACCAAAGATTTTGTCAAAAAATTGAATGAAGCACCCGAACTGAAAAACAGCTTCACAAGTTTTGATGCCACTTTCCCTCAATACATGATCAATATCGATTATGACATGGCGGCAAAAAAAGGAATCTCGGTGGATAATGCGATGTCGACCTTGCAGACGATGTTAGGTTCTTATTATGCTACCAATTTTATCCGATTCAGGCAGATGTACAAAGTAATGGTTCAGGCAAGTCCGGAATACCGTGAAACGCCGGAAAGCATCCTGAACTTATACTTAAAAAATGACAAAGGGGAAATGGTTCCTTTTTCAACCTTTATAACAATTGAAAGAGTTTACGGACCGGAAGTTTTAACACGATATAACATGTATATGTCCGCGATGATCAACGGTGAACCTTCCGAAGGGTACAGTTCCGGAGATGCCATTGCGGTGGTTGAAAAAGTCGCTGAACAAAGTCTTCCGAAAGGTTTTGAGATTGAGTGGTCGGGAATGACAAGGGAAGAGATCTTATCGGGTAATCAGACCATTTATATCTTTATTGTCTGTCTGGTTTTTGTGTATCTTTTATTATCTGCACAATATGAGAGTTTCCTTTTACCACTGCCAGTTTTACTGAGTTTACCCACGGGGATTTTCGGTTCTTATATTGCGTTGCTGGTTTGCGGATTAGATAACAATATTTACGCACAGGTCGCCTTGGTCATGCTGATAGGATTGCTGGCTAAAAATGCCATCCTGATTGTAGAATTTGCTGTTGCCAGTCATAAAGACGGCAATGCTATTATTCCCGCAGCAATTGAAGGCGCAAAACAACGTCTCCGTCCGATCCTGATGACATCCTTTGCATTTATTGCGGGATTGATTCCGCTGTGTGTCGCTTCCGGAGCAGGAGCTATCGGAAACCGTTCGATCGGAACCGCGGCCGGTGGAGGAATGCTGATCGGAACCGTTTTCGGACTGGTGATCATTCCTGGATTATACATTTTTTTTGCAACCCTTGAAAACAGAAAGAAGAATGAAACGAAATAAATTGAAACTCGCAGTCTGGAGCGCAGCAGCAATGGCATTAACGTCTTGCGCCGTTCCAAAAGTAACTACAATAAAAGAAGTAAAAGATACGCCTGAATTACAAACCTCTGAAACCATTCCGAAAAGCGGAGATTTTACCGGAATCGATTTGAATACCTATTTTACAGACGAGAATCTTCTGAAACTTTTTGAACAGGTAAAACAGGCGAATCCGGATTTTAAAATTGCTCAGCAAAGAGTCGAAATGGCAAACAGTTTTCTGAAACGCTCAAAAACAGAACTGCTTCCGTCTTTGGATTTGGGAGTGATTGTTTCAGGCGACCGTTACGGTAAATATACGATGGAAGGCGTTGGGAATTATGATACCAATCTTTCTCAGAACATTACCGAACAGCAGAAAATCAATACGACCTTTACGCCGAATTACTGGATAGGCGCAAGAAGCAGTTGGGAGATCGACGCGTGGGGAAAGCTGAAAAATAAAAAGCTTTCGGCGCAGAATAAATTTCTGGCTTCACAGGAAGGGCTAAAGCTGCTTCAGATCGATTTGTTTACAGATATCGCCAATCTGTATTATGATTTGATAGCTTTAGACAAACGTCTGAAAATTTATCAGGACAACTACAATTTGCAGAAAAGAGCTTTTGAGATCATTAAGGCCCAGCGTGAAGTCGGGAAGGTGACAGAGCTTGCCGTTCAGCAGTTTAAAGCTCAGAATAATAACTGGCTGGCGGAAATTGAACATATTAAAGTTGAGATTGTTACCGTAAAACAGGCAATCGCAACATTGACCGGAGTTTACGACGGTGAAATTGAAAGAGGTTCAGCGCTTTTGTCAACCAACTTTGAGATTTTGAATAAGAATATAAATGTTGATGCTGTAATTCATTCGAGGCCGGATGTGGTTTCTAATTACTATACATTGCAGGCTTCACATGCTGATGCAAAAGCGGCAAGAGCCGCATTTTACCCCAGAATTGATCTGGGTGCAACCTTTGGACTGAACTCTTTTTCAGCAGAAACATTTTTTAAGCCGGCTTCTCTGGCAGGTCAGCTTTTAGGCGGATTGATGGTTCCTGTTTTCAATAAAGGACAATTGAAATATGACTTCAATATTGCCAACAGTGAGCAGGAAATTGCCTTTTTAAATTATCAGAAAAGTGTAACGACCGCTTTTAATGAACTTCAGTCTATTTTAAAACAGACAAAGATATTTCATCGCGTTCTGGATTTGAAAGAAGAGGAAGTCCGATTTCTTGATAAAGGAATTGAAGTTTCCAATGATTTGTACATTACAGGCTACGCCAATTATTTTGAATTGATCAATGCTCAAAGAAGCAAGCTTCAGGCAGAACTGGATCTGCTTAGATTCCAGCATGAGAATACAAGGAATAATGTATTGCTGTTTAAAGCTTTAGGAGGAAGGCTGCAATAACACATTAAATTTCTAATATTTAATCGATATTATTATGGACGTTTTTTTTAGTCATCAGTTAATTACTTGTAATATGTTGACTTAAAAAGTTCTGAGAACCTGGTTAAAATATTTTTTGTAAATTACTTATCGTTTAAATGACTAACAGGGCAGGGTTTGCTGTTTTGATACATATTCATTGCCCATTTAAATTATATATGATTATGAAGATAGGCCTTATTGGTTTTGGAAAAGCCGGGAAAGCCGTAGCTAATGTAATTCTTGGCAGTAAGGACTTTTCCTTAGAGTGGGTGTTAAAAAACAAAAGTGAACCAGGACTGTCAACAGCCAAAGTAGCTTTGAATATAGAAGCTGATGACGCAAGTATTATTTATTCGAGATCAGGGATGGAGATGGATCGATTTTTTGAGATACATCCTGTAGATATCATCGTAGATTTTTCAGATGCGGAGAGCATTTTACAATACGGCAGCACCGCCGCAAGTCATCGGATAAAGATCATATCTGCCATCTCACATTATCAGGAGGAGCAGATTGCTTATTTGAAAGAACTTTCTAAGGCTACAACGGTATTCTGGTCGCCCAATATTACGCTGGGTGTCAACTATCTCCTGTTTGCTGCCTCACTGTTGAAAAATATTGCCCCCGGTGTCGATATCGAACTAATAGAAGAGCACTTTAAAGCCAAATCCGGTGTATCAGGCACAGCGGTTAGAATTGCCGAAACATTAGACCTTGAGACCGACTCTATCAATTCTGTCCGTGCTGGAGGGATTGTGGGCAAACACGAGGTTATCTTCGGATTTCCCTACCAGACCGTGAGACTTGTTCACGAATCCATATCCCGTGAAGCATTTGGAAGCGGGGCATTGTTTGTAGCGGAGAATCTAAAAGACAAAAAAGAAGGCTTTTACAATTTTGAGGACATACTTCGCCCTTATTTCTTCGATCAGGCCAGCTCCTTATCTTAGATGATGCATTAGTGTAATCTCTTGATCATTCTGCTCATCTCATCAATTTCCCTTTGTTGCGATCGGATGATGCTGTCGGCCAATTTTCTGACCTCAGGATCTTTGATGTCTGCATTTCTGCTGGTCATAATTGCAGAGGAATGATGAGGGATCATAGCTTTAAGATATTGTTCATCGCCAACAGGGATCTGTTTTCTAATACCAGTAAGAGTAATTATGAAAACCAGAGCTGAAACTACGATTATAATGCTGTTGTATTTTTTGTTAGTATACATTTTTCCCATCATGACGATCATCAGAACCGCCATAGGACATACCATCATAACCGCCATGTAAATTCTGGTAAAACTTGTGTAATAATCGTTGATGGAATTCATATTTAAAAACATCATCAAATACATCAGAACGGCTGAAATAGCTAACGTGATCAATAATTTTTTGTAACTCATAACTTTGGATTTAAATTAATTAGCAGCAAATAGCAGACCTCAATATAATTTCATCTTTTTAAAGTTTATAATCAAAAGAGTTTTTTGTTCCGAATTGTACATAATATTAGAAAGTTAATATTATATATGAGATTGAAATTGTCTAGGTGCTTATACCGTGAAAAACATAAAATTGAAAACTATTGTTAGGAATGGGCGTGATTGGTAGATAATATGATTCTCAAACAAGGAAGGAATAATGATATTATATGCAAAACACTGCATCTGTCACTTTACAAGCACTAGCGACCATTATTGATCTGCGAAAATTGCTTAACAGCTTTTCAATGCTAATTCCTTTGCCCAATACAGTTTAAAGATATCTCCGATCTCTTCTAGACGTCCAATTACATTAAAGATAGAACATAATATTACAGCAGTCCATCTGTGAAAATTCTGATAAAATTCTCGTTATAAACTTCGCCAATCGGTACACCGCTGTCATCAAAATGGATTGAATAACTATCAAATGAAATAATAAACGAGGTGCTGTTGTACAAATAATTGCCGGCAGTCTTTCACCTGTAAAAGGTGATTACGGGTCACATTTTATACCGAAACATTCCCTTACCAGCACGGCAAGTGTCTGTTTTGATGCTTTGTATATTGCAAGCGGTAAGAAATCGGCTCTTAATCTGATGAGCAATGAAAACAGGCCCGGAACAGTCCCTTTCGTCAATGAGGCTTACAAACATTGTAAGGCTATTTATTTGGGAGATGGGACCGATTCTATTATGGAAGAAAGTAATATTGGCCGTAAAAAACACCAAGATCCTGCTATTTTGCAAGCGGGTAGTAAGAATGCTGACGAAGCGTTCATCATAGCCTTTGCTAATCACAGAGTGACTCTAATAATAGGATCAGGTAGGTTTCCACTCTGTTTTTATGTTAATATTTATGCATTTAAAATTCTTCTCTGCACGCTTCTCCATCAAACTCGGGTGCAATTGTATCAATGAATTGCTGATTTTGAAATTGTATTATTGATCATATTTTTCGGCCATCGTGAATATTATTTCGTTGGCATCATTCTACAACAGATTACCAGCAAGTCTTACAAAAATTTAAAAAGTCATGATTAAGAATCAGCATTTACATTTTGTATAAAGTTTTTGAAATCATCAGAAGAAGGTTCTTCAAAAATCTTCAGGTCAAAATAATGAATAGCAGCAAAAACGTGATCAAATATATCTGACATTGTATTTTCGTAAAAAAACCAGTCGGTTCCATTGGTAAACATATATAATTCAAGAGGAAGGCCCTTCGATGTCGGGGACAATTGTCTTACCATTAATGTCATTTCCGGATTAATGTCAGGATTACTTTTTGAAAAGAAGGTAAGGTAGTTTCTGAAGAGGCCGATGTTGGTCATCCCTCTTCCGTTGACTTTTATATCAGTATTAAAATTATGTTCCGTATTATATTCTTTGATCTGTCGCTCTCTTTCCTCAATGAATGCTGTCAGTAAAGCAATTTTTTTGAGTTCCAGAAGATCTTTATCCTCTAAATATCGAATTGAAGAGATTTTTATATTAAGGGCTCTTTTGATACGTCTTCCTCCTGTTTCCTGCATGCCTCTGTAGTTTTTAAATGCATCGCTTAGGAGAGTATAAGTCGGAATGGTTACTATAGTTTTATCAAAATTTTGTACCCTAACGTTATTTAAATTGATTTCAAGAATATCACCATCCACATCGTATTTCGGCATTTCTATCCAGTCTCCAACTCGTACAGAATCGTTTGCTGACACCTGTATGCTCGCAACAAATCCCAGAATCGTATCCTTAAATACCAACATAAGCACTGCTGAAGCAGCTCCTAATGACACGAGGAAAGACCACGGCGAACTCCCGGTAAATATTGAAACAGTGAGAGTAATCAATATGAAAATCAAAAATATCTGTAAGACCTGCACATAACTGTCTATGGGCTTATTTAAAAATGCCCTAGAAGTTCGTAAAGCATCCCTTCCTGTTTTAAGAAGACTGTTGCACAATTTATACAGGAAGAATAATATGAGGAAATTTAGAATTTTACCAAGCAAATTATTAAAAGATGGGAAACCGATAAATATAACCGGAATGAGCTGCTGCGAAACTACTGTAAGAACTAATCTCGTCAGGTAAGTTAAAATTTTATTTTCAGCCACATAATTTCCCCAGTTATCATTTTTTTTCCGGATAAATTGCAAAAACATGGAGTTAAAGAAGAATCGCAGGATGTGGTCAATGATTAAGAGAACAAGAAGTAATGAAATAAGAAGAAGGGAAACGCTGCCGATTTGTGCTGTCTGGTCGCTAAGTCCTATTGACTTTATAAATTTTAGTGTCCAATTGTATACCTCGCTGGTTTGTTCGTCAATGCTAATCATTTTAAATTTTTAGAATTAACACACTAATCTATAAAAAATCAAATTGTTTAATTTTAACCTTCATTAAGGATATACTAAATAATCTGATCTTTTTTTAAGATAATTAAGGCAATTGAGATTTTAACATGATAGATTATGTTTCATTATACCACTTTGTTTTAATGTATATAAACTTATATTAAAACTTCAAGGAAAATACTTACAAAAGTTTCGACGAGATTAAAGAAAATAACTTTCGACGTGGTATCCTTGAAGCAGATCATCCCGCGATGCAGCTATCGGACTAAAATCTGCTATCTACTGCAAGTATAAACAATGTTTATAGATGATTATATCAATAACAATGTCCTCTTGGAAAATAAAGATGATTTTATAAGAAAACACGGCACTTTCAATTTACTTTAAAAACCAGAGGTTTTCGTCCTACTTTCCTTGCAGTTTTCTGAACGCTCGCTGATCAAGTCTTTTGGTTGAGTCAGATATGCCTAACTGCATAAGTAGAGAGAGTTTCTGAGTTCATTAGCGAGCTGTCATCAACCATGTGAAAGATCGCAAGAGCACTGATCTCAAATAGATCACATATCTACGACAAAATCTTAATTTCGGTTACATCTAAACGACGGAATATTTCGTATATATAAACAGTTATCATTGGTAAACCGTGCAATGGTCTGTACCTAAGTGATATTAATTTTATTTAATAATTTTATGGCTTTACTCATTTTCATCATCATTCATTGGTACACCTCACTTTTTTTCCAGTCTGTATTTCACCATCGATATGCAGCACACAATCTTTTTACGATGTCACGATTCTGGGAAAGGGTTTTTTATATTGGATGCTTTATTACGCAGGGATCTTCTTATATTAGCGCATATACCTACGGTCTTATGCATCGTCTTCATCACGCCTATACGGATCAAGCTAATGATCCGCATTCCCCACATAATGATCCCAATCCCTTTATCATGATGTTGACAACAAGAAATAACTATTTCAATCTTTATATCGGGAAAACTGAGGTGGACGCCAAATACAAGAAAAATTTGCCGGATTGGGAGAGTTTCGATAAAATTGCCCATAATTATATCACCAGGATTATTTGGATCGGTATATATATCTTAATATACTCATTTCTGACGACCGCGTGGTGGCAATGGTTGTTCCTTCCTGCTACTATAATTATGGGATCGCTGCAAGGAATGGCAGTGAATTGGTGGGCCCATAAGTTCGGATACGAAAATTACCAAATGAAAAATACTTCAAAGAATATTCTGCCGGTGGATCTAATATTTTGGGGCGAAGCGTATCACAACAACCATCATAAAAATCCTCAGCGCCCCAATAATGCTGCAAGGTGGTTCGAATGGGACATGGGATTTCAGGCAATGCGCTTGCTGAATCATTTAAAAATTATTAAAATCAGACCGTAGGCCGTTCTTTTAAGTCTTATGACAGTTGATTTGCGAGAACGGGGATCCATAGGAAAAGAGGCCGTTGAAAGAAGGCCTCTTTTATTACTAATATCCCACTATGATTTATTGACTATACAGGTAGATATTTAAGTTTATAGATTGCAGGCGAGACGGAGGGCATTGCCAAATATTATCCTTAAGAATACAATAATTTAAAGATTAACCGATTAAATATTGATATATTTTGACATGATACTATCGTACGGTTACTTTTACCAAAGGTTCTATAAAAAACAATTGGGTGGCAAACACCATCTTTTTTATTGTACATATTAAAAAATGTATACTGCTAAATCGAAATGGTAAATTTTCTGTACTAAAGAAACTAATATCTGTTATTACAAAATGGCGGATACTCCATTTGAATTAACAGCCGCATCATATTTAATTAACAGAAATATAATATTATATATCACGAAATTGAGATTAAATTTGGATGATAAGTTTCATAAAAGCGGAAGGATACGAATGGCTGACTGACTGAAATTTGTTTATACATAATAAACAATATTGATCATTATAAAACTCTCAACGATGAGCAGAATTACAAAAAGTCTGATCGGATCATTTAAACCACAGCCCTTTAAGTTTATGGAACTGCCTCTAGCGGCCATTGAAGGCGATCCAAATCAGCCACGTAAGGCATTTGGTCATGGCCCTGATGGTGATTATGACCGGCTTCTCAAATCGATCCTGCATTACGGAATTGAAGACCCGATCAAAGTAAGTGAAATAGAGGAAGGGCGTTTTTTAATAATGGATGGGCACCGAAGATTCTCCTGTGCAAAGAGACTTTCTATGGAAAAAGTTCCCTGCAGGGTTTACCCCAAAATGAGCGAAGGTGAATTTGAGGCCCGCAGGTATGAAATGCAGAATAATCGTAAAAGCTGGAAACCCATGGAGAAGGCTAACGCGATCTATAAAATAAAGTCGGAATATAAGAATGCTACACAGAAAGAGATAGCAGGCTTACTGGGAATGTCTCCAGTGCACTTATCACATTTCATCGGATTGAGAGAAATGAGGGTTGAATATCTGGAGTTAATGTCTGATCTAAATATGAAAGAGTATCAACGTATTGCTTTCATGCAGATGCTTGGGAAACTTCGAAAGATCAAGCAGTACGAAATTGATGATATTATTAAAATTATGTTTCAGAAAATTAGTGATAGCGTTTTGTGTTCGGTAAGTGATTTTAAAATACTCTCAAAAATTTTTATTTCTGCTTCCATCTATGAAGAAGAAATTATCAATTTTTTAAATATTCCTTTAATGACGGCGAATGATCTTTACCAAAAGTCCATGCTTTCAGGTTTTTCAACACAAATCAGAATGGTCATCAATGAACTCAGCGCTAAAAAAAATAAGGGAATTAAATTAACAGAAAAAGAATTTCAACTATTGAAAGATCTTCATACCCTGATGGCTGGTTTTGTATAAAATGCTGAATATTTCTAAAAAGATATCTAAGAAGGCAATTGCCTATTACCGACACTCTGCTGAAGATAAACAGGAAAATTCAGTAGCCATTCAGCGAAGCCATATCCACCGTTTTGCAAAAGAACATCAGCTGGAAATCATCCATGAAGAAGCAGATGAGGGAATCAGTGGATTGCTGGCTGAAAGGCCGGGTTTTGAAAGGATTTTTACCGACTGGGTCGAAAACCCGGATGCTCCTGCTTTTGAATATATTCTGGTGTATGACGTTTCTCGCTGGGGCAGGTTTCAGGATCAGGACCAGGCTGGTCACTTTGTGTACCTTTGCAGAAAGCACCAGAAAGAGGTGATCTATGTTTCGAAAGGCTTTCCCGATGCCTCCAATCAGCTTTTTTCCAGTTTAGAGATTTCAATCCAGCGGTATATGGCTGCGGAATACAGCCGTCAATTGAGCGAAAAAGTTTTTCACGGCTGCGTAAAAGTCTCACAGCAGGGCTATTCTGCCGGAGGTAAAGCGGTTTATGGAATGGCACGGCAGTTACTTGATGTACAAAAAAGGACTGTCCGTATTCTTGAGAAAGGAGAACATAAACAAATAGCAAATGAGCGGGTAACCTTTACTCCTAAAAATGATGGGACCACAGAGGTTGTTAAAAAGATATTTGAATTGTTTGTCACTGAGCAAAACTCAATAGTTTCGATTGCTAGGCTATTGAACCACAAAGGAATAGGGTCAGCGAATGGGAAAAGCTGGGATTCCCGAAAGGTGATCAGAGTTTTGACAGAGGAGGCATATGCGGGTACGCGGATATACAATAAAACCAAAGGACGTTTAAAACAAAAGCTGCGAAGAAACCCACGGACAGACTGGGTTATTGTTCCCGATGCTTTTGAAGCTATAATCAATAAGGAACTTTTCAGGAAGGCTCAAGAACGATTATATTGGCTTTTTCCCAGCAATTGGCGTAAAGGAATCCGTTTAATAAATCACGCGAAAAAAAATATAGACAAAGATCTTTCACGTTGGCTTCTGGAAAAAGGAGCCAGCCATTACGAGGCAGGTGAGGTGATCTCGGGATTACCGATACTATTTAGTGTTGAAACAGAAGAAAAAGCGGGGAAACAATGTTGTTTTTTAATTCCTGAAAGATTCAGAACATTTGAAATGGTACTGGGAGTTAGTATCATCATGCAAGAATCCAAAGGAATGGTGAATGAATTTTTTATGCTTTCAAGTAAAGATTTCACAGTAACGAATTTTCTGATCATAACAAAAAATACGGACTTCTATTACCGAAATAAAATTGCAAGTGATCACATTGAAGAAGTTATCATTGTGCTTATTAGGGAACTGAGAAAATCAAAGCCTTGGAACAGGAAAAAATATCAATTTGTAGACGAATCTACCTGAATGCTATATTTTACCTTTAAGCACAGAATGAATAGAATGGAGGGAAAGCCGTTTAAAGTCAATATCCCAGAAAGGATCGTTTTTATTAACAACGACCTGTGTATTCGCCAACAGATCAAATTGTTCCACGAAGCAGCAGTACATGAGCTTGACCGTTGTGATCGCCCTTTGCTTGCCCCCATGGTTCAAAATGGTAAAGAGCGAATGTTGAGTTCCTTCCGTTGAAAGGAGCTGGGATAATATCTGTTCGTGTAAAAAGACCTTCCTGCCTTTGGCAGTCCATCCGCTGAGTCTTTTCACCCTTCCTTTGTCGGAGATCATAAAACGATTTTCATACGGAGAAATTGGAATAGGTTTCCAGTGTTCACCAGGCAGATTTTTTAGCGACAAATTCATAGAGGGTGGTGGGTTTTTCAGGTCAATAGCCGGTTTTCCCAGTTTTTCCCAAAGAGCGGTGTTCAGGATGTTTTGCTGCGGAGTACTTCTATTTTGTACTTTAAATTCCTCTTGTTGCGGAATATGACTTTTTAAAAACCAGCGGTAGCCTCCGGCTGTCAGAAATTCCTTATGAATGACATCCATGATGGATTCCGGGAGTATCTTGATGTGTTCTGCAGCCTTGTACATGCTGTCAAAATCAGCTACGAATACTCCTTCAACAGTATACTGGCTGACCGCCTGCTTGTATATAACGTTTCTGTTCCTTGCCCGGTTGGCCGTAAATGTTGCTTTCCTTTTTTCACTGGCAGTCATCTTTTGTAAATTAGAATGGTGTACATTCAGGCTGTCCCCGTCTCTGGACATGATAGAAATACCCCGATCGCTGTAATCAAACTTTTCAATAAAGTGATAATACACGAGCCTTGCTACGGACTTACGGTATTTTTTACCGTCTGCGGATAAAGTACAGTGAATCTGATAACTTTCTTTTTGTAGATATTGATTAAAGGACTTTACAAAAATAAGCTTCATCATTTTTTCAGGGAGCATTCTTTCCCTTCCGAATAGTGAATGCGCCTGCCTTTCCAGGCTTTTCAGCCTTCCGTAATTAGAGACCGCATACTGGTCAAATCCTTCTACAGCCTTCCACTGTTCATCGGGAAGGTTCTCCAAAGTGCTGTTATAAATGACTTCTTTAACATACGAAGTTTCTGAATGGGAAGGAAGTTTCATGCGTTTTATTCAAAATCAACAAAAATAGATTGCTGCTGTAAAAGTACTAATACCTAATGATATATGCTAAAACGAAGTTATCATATAACAAACCCAACAGACAGGGATTGAAGTTCTTAAAGAAATTTAGGAAGCCGTTCCAACGGTTGCCACATCTTTCTCAGCAATTTAATATAAGAAGCACGTATTTTGTCGCTGATAATAGCTTCATAAAATGATATTATGGCATTAAAGAACTAATCATAGCATTATTAAGAACTTTTCATAATTTTAGCAATTATAATTTTTTTATCAATATAGATTATTCTATAATATTTGGTTTCACAATTATTATTTGCTGTAATAATAAAAGATTTGTTAAGTTAAAATTAATTTGAATATAAATATAATTAATAATACTGTTATTCTTAAATAAATTTATATTTTTGCGCTTAATTAATATTTATGAATATGTCAAAAATTACCGTTGTTTCTTATCAACAACAAATCACTTTATATCTGTTAACTATTTCTACTTGCTCATAATTTAAAATAAACAGATCCTTAACTTTAACTTATAAAACTATTCCATGAAAACAATAAGTAAGGCACTTATCCTATTATGTCTTTGCTTGAAAATTTCTTTGTCGTGTCAAACATTCTTACTAGGTAGTATTTCTGGTCTTGCATTTAGAAAAAACACCGTTCAGTCACAAGTTTCTGCAACAGACACATTAAAAGACAGACTAATGAACTACCATTTAATTAAGGATTCATATGGTAATACTTTTAAGAAACTCAATGTGGGGCTCAACCAGCCGACCTTTTTTATTGTTGGAAATAAGTTCGGCGGAACGGAAAATAAAGTATATGCCAGAATTGGGAGCTCAACTGTCAGTAATCTGGAAATTCGTGACTTTAATGATAGCTTAAAAATAGATCATTCTGAAATCAGTGCTAAAATCCTCACTTTTACAAAGAAAGATTTTAATAAGAAAATTAATCCCATTGTATTTTTTAATAAAAGGACTGATAAAAAAATACTCATTCCTGAAGTTTTAGTATTTGATCGAAACCTTTCTAACACAGAAATACAGCAGATCGAAACATTTTTATCATTAAAATACGGAATTACCATTAATGACATATCGGAAAAAAATTATATTTCCTCTGCCAGCAATATATTATGGGACTCCAAGAAGAGTAAAAACTACAATTACCGTGTAACCGGTATCGGCAGGGATGACGCCTTTGAACTTTATCAAAAGCAATCGATCAATTCAAATCAAGGCAATATAGCCGTATCCGTAGATAGTTTGAAGTTGGTCAACAACTTTAATACCGGAACGATAGAAAATCAAAATTTTTTACTTTGGGGTGACAATAACCAGGCATTGGAATTCAAAGAGGTTGATCTATTATCTCAGCATCCAAAAAGAGATATGAAGAGGATGTGGAAAGTTCATAACAAAAGGGAGAACAACCAATATTTAATAACCAATCTATATGCTGTACTGCCCGAGCTGCAGTCCGGAACTTCAGTCAAACTCCGATTGTTTCAAAATGAGAATAATTATCAGAATGATATATCCACCGATATTACCGGAAAAAAAATCAATGATACGCTCTACGTTTTTAAAGATATTACTTGGAATATTGATAACGATGAGATTGATTACTTTACTTTTAGCGTGGATGATCAACAAAGTGATATAAACGTACAATTAATGAGCAGCTGTGAAGAGCTGGGAAATAATACTATAAAAATTTCCGCTCCAAGTGCGCTTGCACCCTTTGAGTATACGCTTCAAAGTCTGACTACAAATCAAGTAATTGTTAGCAACGCGCAGTCTGCCTCCGGAACACTTGTTTTCAGCAATCTCAATCCTGACAATTATAAATTGTCAATTCATAAACAAGGATACAGTACCATTATTAGAACATTTGATTTACAAGGTATAATCAATCAAAATATTGATTCCAATTATTCTTGGCAGGGAACACCTATAGAATTGGATTTGAACACCAACTCTTTTCTATATACTTTAACCGCTCCCAATGGGCAAACAACAACCGTTGCTCCATTCATGCTTACGGAAATAGGTAACTATCAACTAAAAATCAAAAATAAACTGGGGTGCGAGACTACAAAAACATTATCTGTACTTAGTTCTACAGATTATGTATCTCTTCAGAATAATTCCTTATTTAAAAAGATCACCGTATCACCAAATCCTTCCCACGACGGAAATATTACGGTGCATGTAGAATTAAAATCTCCAAAGCCTTTAAGCATTAAAATATTTAACGGATTGGGAGTACTTGTTAAACAAGGTGAATATACTACAGCATCAGATTTTACAATCCCAATGTCAATTTCGGCCGTTGCAGGATACTATAATATCAAAGTATTTATTCCTGAAGAGGGCAAGGGGGTTAATTTCATCATTTATTAAAAACTATTTCCTATAATTTATCATGAGAAAAAGATTTTTCTTCAATATCAAACATATTGAATTGTTACCCGTTTTTATTCCTGTCATTCTTTCTTTATGCAGCTGGACGATATATAAAATGAACCATAAGGACGAAAGAAGAATAATCTCAAATAGAGACATACATCCTTTTAAAATAAATTGTGATTTTTTAAAACCTATTACTAGTTCATTCTCTCCGGAATCTGGAATATTACCATCAGATCTATTACAATTGTCTGGCAATCGATTAATAAATGAGCCTATACCAGTAGATCATAAAAAGAAGAATACACTGATATTAGATCATCCTGCAAATTTGCTTTTTGATTCAGATGTATTAGTGAATTCCGGTTATATTGGAGAAATTGGAGACCGTGATGCAAAACAATGGGATTCTAACCCATCCGATAATATTTTTAATATTCAGCTATCCAATTTTAGCAAAACAAAATCATATATTTTATCGTATGAAGTTGATGGCTATGCGGATCTTAACTCGGTCACGAGAAGCGTTAACGGAAGTTATGCAATTGGAGGATATATTAAACAAAAAAAATCAGGGTGGACGGAAATCCATGAAAAGATTGATCCTTCTCTTTTAAAGCAGGGCAATAATTTTATCTTATTTAATGCATTACATAAGGGTGATTTTTATACCATAAAAAATGTACAGATCAGAGAAAGCAGAGAGTATGATATAAAGCCCTATCAAATTATATCAAAAATTTATAAAAATAATGCACTGTATGTTCGTGGATTCATAAATGATACATCAATTAAATCCGTAAATATCGGAGGGCGTAATGTTAGCATGTTCGGAAATGAATTTGAGTTCTTAGCATCAGATGAAAATAAAGAAAATGGTATAAGCATTAAGTTCGTAAATGAAGATCAAACTTTATATGAAGAAACAATCCTGAAAGATAATGGGAATCAGTTCTCAGAGATCAATTCGTATAAAGAAATTAATAACAATATTGTCTATAGAAATGAAAAAGGGATTCTTTTAGGTCTTAGAAATATTGACCTTCCTCCTGTAGATCGTTCGATCTATAATGTCAGTGCAGATTATTATGGATTTAGATTCAAAAGGCAAGCCGGCGAGGAAAATATCATACAGCTTCCCTATGATGAAACAAAGCTTCCCAACGGATATACTGAAAACGATATCACAGCACTTAAGTTCGATTATGATAAGAAGGCATGGATATCTCTGGTTGCAGACAGTATCAATACTAAGAAAAAATATATAGTTTTTAGAGACCTTACTGGAATTTCCGCTGATTATATAGGTGGGGTGATGCAGCAGCCTGAAAGCCCGGAAACCAGTTCATTTACCCCAACAACAGTAAATGATGTTCCTGTTGCAAACCCAGCGTCTAAAATAAATATGATTGCACCACCCACTGCCAATCAGCAGGGTTCTGCTATAGTTCAGTATCCGATTGAAATCCCAAAGGGAACCAGTGGACTTCAGCCCAATGTCTCAATTGCCTATAATAGTGATAATAAATCAGGATGGGCTGGAATTGGCTGGGATATTCCTGTTGAAACGGTAGAAATTGACACCCGTTGGGGAGTTCCAACTTTTAATCCTTCAAAAGAAAGTGAAATTTATGCAATAGGTGGCGAGCAGTTGGTGTTTAAAGATAATTACCTTGCTAATAAAATACAGATTCAGGAAAACAGAAGTACTACAGATACAAGATTTTATTACAGAACCGGAGTTACTGATGGCTCGTTCATTACCAGAAAAGGCACCACTCCTTCGTCTTATACCTGGGAAATTTTGGGTAAAGATGGAGTGAAGAAAGAGTATAATGAAGTTCTGACCGATAATTCATCTTCAAATTCAAGCGGAAACAGAATAAGATGGTATTTAACCAAAGTTACAGACCGATATGGTAATACGATCGTTTATCAATATACAGACTCTTACGAAGGAGGCGGAAAAGGCAAATATTTATCCAAAATAACCTACAGCACGAATACGGTCATTACTTTTGAAAATGAACCGGGAGTTAGAGCCGACAGAACATTTGGCTATAAGCAGGGGGTTAAACTGACCGATGCGAAAATATTAAATAAAATTACAGTATACAGGGCTAATATTAAAATCCGGGAGTACCAGCTTAATAATACGACAGTTGGACAATTCAACAAAAGGCTCTTAACTGAAATTATTCAAAAAGATGGAAGTGGCACCGAATTTAACAGGCATACCTTTACTTATAACCAGGCGAGAATCTTTGAAGATGAGCCTCAAACCTACAGCACCGGAACTGATATAGGGAATGTAGGACCTTTTAACGGCGCAAATGCATCAGCGATAAGTGGAGACTTCAGTGATAATATTAATAAAATCAGGGGCTCGCTCAATATAGGAAGTGGCGCAGGCTGTTTTTTTGTCGGTTTTAATAAAAAAAATACGGTGGGTGTGAATATGTCCTACAGCGAACATAAAACATATGGTAAAAGTCAGCTGATGGATATTGACGGAAATGGATTACCGGATAAAGTTTTTTATGGTGGAAACGGAAATCTATGGTTTAGGAAAAATAACGGTTCAGGATTTAGCGGCGTGTATAGTTCAGTAGACTGGCCAACCGGAACACCATTGTCAAGGACGAGTTCATATATCGGATCTGCCGGGTTAGAGTTTGTTTATAAAAACTATGCTGCGGGAGCAAATGTTAACTGGTCAAATAGTAATACCCCTGTATATTTTTCTGATGTTAACGGAGACGGACTGGCTGATCTAATCAGCTACGGCGATGTATATTACAGCAGGATCAGAAACAGTGTTCCCGAATTTCAGTCGCAGAAAGAAAACGAACCCAATGTAACGGAAACAACTCCGAATGTTATTTTCAACGGTGCACCGGCAGTCCAGATAATCGAACCGGGACAGACAGGGCCACAGCTGTTAGGAAATATCGTAAGAATGTGGGAAGCTCCTGTTGATGGTACGATTAGGGTATTAACCAAAGCTACCTTGGAACAACAGTCAACGGATGGGGTAGATGTTTGGATGGAGCTGGGATCGATGCTAAAAGCTAATGAAGATAATCCGTCATATGTACCGGCAAATTCAACAGTTCTTGCTGCTCCGGTAACCTTATCAACTCCCGGACAGGAGGTTACTCTCGATAAAGTGGTGGGCGTAAGAAAAGGGCAAAGGGTTTTCGTGATCGCAAGCGCTAAAGGAAACCCAATAAAAGACAGGATCGTTTCTACTACGGATATAGGATATGTTGGAAATAGTTCAATCATGTATACCAAAGATGCGAATGAGAATTATTATTATGGTTTTAGTTCCGCAAATTCTTATTTAGCTTCGAGCAGAAAAGGAAATCCGCTGGGAGAGAAAGCGCATGTTGCTATTTCCTGGGATACGATGGGGAATCAAACTTTTACGGATGATGTAGATTTTAAGATTTATAAGATTGTTGTTCCAAAGTCCGATACGACCGGTATTGTGCAACCTTCCACTTCTAATTTAATCTATCACCATAAGTTACTGAAAGGCGATCCGCTCAGCACCTTGACACCCGCAAGTAACCTTATCTCTGGCGCTGATATTTCAAACCTGTACGTAAACCCTGTAGTTTCTGATTCAACCATCACTTTTTTGAATTTTGATGTTTCTGCAGATACGAATGTTTCATGGGAAAAAATAAAGTGGAAGCCAAAAATGGAGATAACAACCGATACAGAAGTTCAGCACATGAACGCACTGGTAGAGTATCATCCGTATGGTGAAAGATTAACTAATAACCTTCCAAAAGATTTCACCCAATATGCCCAATATGCTGAGTGTAGGTTTTTATTGTATCCTAAGTTTACAGGCAGTCCTTATCAGCCGCTGACAATCAACTTACCTACACCGCATAATACAACGGTGACCTTTTCTTTGAAGTTGAAGGATGGCAGTGGAAATATTCCCTATATATTAAAAAATAAAGTGAATGTTGTTAATAATGTTATGGAAATTCCAAAATTTAATTTCTGTGACATATTCGGCATCAATGGAATTCCGGGAATACCATATTCTGAATTATGGCAGCATACCTTTTATTTTGAAATTTCTTCATCTGATTATGAAGTTGCAAAAAAACTCGCGGAGCTGGATCCGTATATATATAACTTTAATTTTGAACCAAGTCCTAATCCTTCAGGAGTTGGCAATACAGGCCATAAAGCAGATTATTTTGCTGCCAGATCTAACAATGTTCATTACAATGTTAATACCGGACTGGTCTATCAGGGTTGGGGCGGCTTTTCTTACAATGGGTCAAAATATAGCGGTCAGACAATAAGGGAAAGCGAATTTACTTCAAGTTTAAGCGGGTTTAATATGAATTTACAGAACCCGACCTTACCTTGCTCAGGAGATCCTAACTCGCAGGCATACCAGGATTGTTTGTTTAATTACATCAGTCAAATGATGAATTCAAGATATTTTACTCCGATTGATTTGAAGCCGGATGCCGAAACGTATTCATCTCCAATGGAGTCTGCAGAATTGGATCAATATCATTTGCAGCCTGCATTGTTAGGAACTTATACGGAACCTGACAGCGAATCACAATATCCGGGATATTCCGTTCCAAGCCCGAGAGGGATCATCAAGTATTATAAAGGTAATGGATTCAATCTGTATGGTAGTGCATTTATTGTTGGCGGTAATGCGGGCAATTCAAGAGATTATACAAAGGATCATTTTGTCGATTTCAATGGCGACCGTTATCCGGATGTTGTTTCAAGTTATTCAATACAGCAGACCAACCTGTTAGGACAGTTAGGCACACCTTCGAATACCTTTGAACGGGAAATGTATAATACTACCACCAATTATGGGTTAAGTTTGGGATTACCTGTTCCTACTAAATTCAGCAATACGGCGAACGGAGGGTTTCAGACTGGCGGTGAAAAAAACACGCAGATGACCACCTCTGCCAATGCAGTCGGAATCGGCCTAAATGTAGACCTGGGCTCAGCTAAATCGAAAAGTAAAGCCATCTGGTTTGACATTAACGGAGATGGCTTGCTGGATTTTGTATCAGACGGGACATTATATATCAATAACGGGCATACTTTTGTAAGCGAATCTCACAACTGGAATATTTCAGATCTTTCTAATAACACTTCATCGTCGGTTTCTGGCGGAGGCGGAATCAGCTGGCCCAATGGAAGCTTTGCTTTAGGAGCTGGTTTATCAAAATCCAAATCAAATACAAGTACAGCATTCTTAGATGTCAACGGAGACGGATTAGAAGATAAAATTGTAAGAAAGGCAAACACGTATGATATGTTGATCAATACCGGTACATCATTTGAAAACGCGATCATGAACCGGGATTTTGAATTGGAAAATAAGCAAAATTCTTCCGGTTTCAATTTTAATTTTACCATTTGTGCCTGTCTCGGAATCAAGCTTTGCGTCAGCTTTGGATATAACAAAGATAAGTCGGTGAGTAAACAAACCGTAGATTTAAGAGATTTTGACGGGGATGGTTTACCGGATCTGCTGTTGTCTGATTCCGAGTCTACGTTAAAAGTTTACCATAATACGTTAGGAAAGGCTAATTTACTTTCGACCATTACCAATCCGTTGAAGGGAAAAATAGCTCTTGATTATAGTATCCATAACAGTGATAATTCAGGTAATCTTATTGGAGGAACCTATCAGATGCCGTTTTCAAAATTGGCGCTTACTAAAGTTACGGTTTACGATCTTCCAAATATTGATCCAAATCCTCAGGGAGCACCATCACCGATTAAAAAATCTCAGGTTACATTCGAATATGAAAACGGGGTCCAGGATAGAAGGGAAAGAGAATTTTTAGGCTTTGGAGTGGTTAAGACCATTACCTATGACGGGCAGGAAGGCCAGCCATTCACTCAGCATCAGACTCACGGAACTGAATATGAAACCAATTTTAATGATAGTGACTTTTATGTAAATTATAACGATACAAGAGTAAGACAGTATTTTTATAAAAAGGGGCTGGTCCGTTCAACCTACCTAATAGATGTTAATGGAAGAAAGCGTTCTGAGATAAAATATACCTACAGATATTTTGATCAGCTATCTGCTACCGGTTATCAGCTAACTGAGGGACAGTCTGAGCCTCAATACAAGGATATCGGAAGAATCATTCCATTATTGTATAAAACAGAAAATACAGCTACTGAGTTTGTAGGAAATACCAGTCACAGTAAAACGGTAATATCTACCGTGGACCAATATGACCGATATGGAAACCCTACAAAATATACGGACCGAGGTACAACACTGGCAAACACGAATGATGATATTGTTGTAAGAATCGGCTACCATGATCCGGGTGTTAAAAACATAGTAGGAGCTCCAAGCGAACATCATGTTTTGGCAGCGGGCATTACCAGATCAACTTTTACTAACGCTGACACAAATCGCAACATCACTAAGATTTCAAGAACAATAAATGGTCAGCCGGCGGAAACCGATATGGAGTATGACCTTTACGGAAACCTTAAAAAAGTAACGGAACCTGCTTCAAGCAATGGTCAGAGATTTGTAAAGATCTATACCTACGATACGACATACAATGCATATCTGGTTGCGGTAAGAGATTCTTATGACCTGGGAAGTTCCACACAATATGATGCAAACTATTTATTCGGAGTTCCTACAGTTATCACAGATGCCAATGGGGTAAGTTCTTACTATAATTACGATTCATTTGGAAGAGTGATTTCATACAGATCTCCTGTGGATAATGACTGGACCATAAAATTCTATTATTATCCGAATGAAGCCGTTCCGGTAGCGATCACAGAAAGAAAAGCACCGGTTGTGAATAATGTTGCACCAACGATCAACTATTTCAGCAGTTTATTCACCAACTTATGGGGACAGGAGCTTGCTTCAAAAAAATTATTTAAGGTAGAACCTACTAAATACTCCTTCGCGAGCAATGTTTTCCAGGTCGAAGATTATTTAGGGCGGCCTGTTAAAACTATTCTGAGGGATAAAGTAACATCAGCTACATCGGTATCCAATATCATGTTGGCATTGAAAACGTTCGATAAATATACTGCTGCCGAAGATCAGGCTGCGCAGATATTCCTGACAACAACCTATGATGAGCTTGATCGTCCGAGACTATCGACACAATACCATGTTCAGACAAATAACGGCATAGAAAACCTTGTTACTGAAAACAGATATGGCTTTGGGCCGGACCGTGATGGCATTACGCAGTTCATGACAACAACGATAAGCCCGTTAGGTAATACTTCCGTTTCTTACACCGACGAAAGAGGTCGAATGACCTCCGGAAAACAGACTGATGGTTCTCAGAATTTATGGGTAAGCAGCAAATATGATATTTTCAGTCAGGTAACACAGGTGAAAGACCCGAATAATAGCATAACTACGTACCAATATGATGATTGGGGAAGAAATATCAAAATGGTACAGCCCGATGCAGGAGAAACGAACTATCAGTATGATCCGACAGGAAAAGTAATCAGTTCCAATAATGCGAAGCTTATCGCAGTAGGCCAATCTGTTATGTATACCTATCATTATAACAGAATTACAGGAATTAACTTTGGAGGCAACGATTTTGTAGAATATGAGTATGGTGAAAACGGCGCTCCCGATTACGCTGCGGGACGCCTGATAAAACAGGTCGATAAGACCGGAATGCAGACTTTCAAGTACAATGCATTAGGCCAGGTAAAAGAAAATACAAGAGTACTTGTAGCCCCGAATAATACCCCTAAACAATTTAAAACTTCTTTTGAATATGATGTATATAACAGGATTAATAAAATAACATATCCGGATACCGAAGAAGTTTTTTACAATTACAATGAAACCGGGCTGTTAAAAAACATCTACAGCAAGTCACCTGTTAATCAACCGTTAGTGCCTATCGTAAGTAATATTGCCTATGATAACAGGGATCAGATGATTGCGTTTACAGCAGGAAACCAGACGCAGAGTAACTACAACTATGATCCTTGGGGAAAATTAGCGGAACTGAAATTATTCAACACGGGAGACGGCACTACCATACGCAACAGCCAGTATATTTTTGACAAAAACGGAAACATCGTCAACGTTCTCGGTACGACGCCGATGGCACACAGCTTGCCGCTTAACCCGATGACCGCGTTCAGTGAGAAGACCTACCAGTATGATACGTTCAGCAGGCTGAAAAAATCAAACATCAGAACAATTGGAAACGCATACTCCCAGTATTATGAACTGGATATGACGTATAATGCTGCAGGGAATATTGACAGCAAGAATTACAGACTAAAATCATATGAAAACAATCTATCCTGCCAGAATCCCGGAAACCAGGGAAATGAAGCCAGATACTTTTACCAGGACCAGAGCCACCCGAATGCTGTTTCAAAAATAGAGTATAAAAGAAATTACCAATTTAACGCTCCTATGGATTGTGGGACCGGACTTAATTATCCTACCGATAACGCGGAACAGTTTGGCTACGATCCTAACGGGAACCTGAAGCTGGTTTATCTGATTAACAATGGAAAGTCGGAACTGTACAGGCAATTGTTCTGGTCGGCCCAAAACAACCTTAAAGCTCTAGGAGAGCGTGGGGTACTGAGCCATTATGTATATGATGCCGGAGGTGACCGCGTCTTGAAAAGCGATGGTGTTTCCAAGAAAATGTATGTCAACGGAAACGATCCTAAAAATACGACACAGATGGGGGCTTATACCTATTATCCAAGCGGATATATGGTCCTTGGCGACAAAACCATGAGCAAGCATTATTACATAGGCGACCAGAGAATTGCAACAAGAGTTAGCCAGATCCCTTCCCATAGGTTTAAAATTAATGAAGTTGCTCCGTATAATAATCTTCGTGGATCGCTTGAGGAAGAGCTGGGTGCTATTATTTCTGAAGCCCAATATCCACCGGTGGTCTGGGTTCCAAATGAAGATACACAGGGTACGTATACGCCACCAAGTAACTCCCTTGTTAATAATCAGGACTGCCAGTATGTGATGGAGCAGCTGATTATGAATTTTTCCCAGAATTCTCAAAAGGAAAACTGTTATGAAAAGTTCGTGGAGATGTACAGCAATACCATTTCGTCCGGAGGCGACTTCTGCGCGCTGCTTAGTGAGATCACCCAGGAAAATCCTGAAGACTGCCTTACAGGTGAAATTCTGCCTGAAATCACAGAATCAGCCATGTACTGGATCCATCCGGACCATCTGGGAAGCTCTTCTGTCCTTACCAATACGGACACTAAAGTCACCAACTGGTATGAATATATGCCCTATGGAGAGCCTTTAATGGAGCTTTCAAACAAAGATTATGACAATCCGTATAAATACAACGGCAAAGAATTTGATTCTCAAACAGGTCTGTATTATTACGGCGCCCGGTATTATGACCCGCAGAGAAGTTTCTGGCTGTCGGTAGATCCTTTGGTGGAAATCACGATGTCGCCTTACGCTTACACCTGGAATGACCCTGTGAATTATACGGACCCTACGGGAATGATTGGTGAAAGGATTGGGGATCCGGGAGGTCCAAATCTTAATAGGATATACGAAGGAGGTACTATCCAGGAAGTGGTGATTACCAAAAAACGATCCAGACCTGGAAATTCTCATACAGTGCAGGTTTTCCAATATAATGCAGTACGTGGAGCTAATGGCTGGAATGTTTATAGAAATTCCCAATTGGACAGACAAATAACGAGATTTGAAAGATCAAACTGGAAAGGAGCAGAAGAGCAGCATTTCTCCGTATTGAAAGATGGTCAGTGGAAGAACTACGAAAGTTATGCAGAGTTTAGCAAGGCTTATCCAAAACATCATCTACAAGGGATGCCCGCTAAAGAACTCGCTAAACTTTCCTGGAGTGCGACAAAAGAAGTGGCTAAAAGAACATGGGAAAGTCCAGAGACACAACCAATAATATTAGCTGTTGGAGGAGGTCTTTTTGAAGCTGCTGTAGAAGGATATGAAATTATAAATTTAATAAGGTCAGGGGGCACTTATATACAAAGGGGGGGAAGTTATTCAGCAAGTGAAATTAATGCTGCAAAGTATATGACAAGTGAGGGAAATCAAGTAATTTTACGTGATGTTGTTGCTGGAGGTGCAAAAGGGCGAACCTCAGATTTACTAGTTAATGGGATTTCATATGATGTTTATACACCTGAAACTTCCAATATAAGTTCCATTGTAAGAGCAATTAGAAATAAAAACACACAGTGTAATGGGGTCGTCTTAGATCTATCGAAAACTTCTATCAAAGCATCAGATTTAGGAAATCTCTTAAAAAGAGTTCAAGGAGCAGGTGCAAAGAATATTAAAGATATCGTAATAATGCCTAAATAATTAATAATGCCTAAATTAAATTGTAAATGTGGTGTAATCACCGATCTAAGTAATATTCCATGCGAGCACGACTGGTTAACAATTTCAGATACTGAATTTGATAAACTATCAGAAGATACAACAATGGATGACTTATATTATCAAATGAAAATAATAACAAAATGTCCTAATTGCGGAAGATTATATATATATTGGAATGGAATTGAACAACCTCCGATAATATACAAAATTGAAGATACCTTGTAACACGGCACAATAAACAATTATGCAAGGTTTTAAAAAAGTTATTGAAGAAATTAAAACTAAAGAGAATTTTATTGATTTTGTTGAAATACTAATAATTGATCTTGAAAAGAAATCAGAAGAATGGACAAATAAAAGTCTTCATGAATATTTAGAAGCTATAGCAAGTTGGACAGAAGATATGGACGGATATTATATTAATAATAATCTTCCAATACCTGAAAATGTAAATTGGAAATTATTTGCTAATATTTTATTAGCAGCAAAAATGTATGAATAACGGAATACGTTGGCACCAGTATTCTGCCTAATGCCAGTAGATAAACAAACCCACTGCATTGCGGTGGGTTTTGTAATCTAGTCGATGAAGTCTGAGATATGCTGAATACATACTGATTACTTAGGTGGGCTTCCATTCTGGTAAACAGCGTCGGAAAAGTAACAAAATGGTACGAACACATGTATTATGGTGAAATGCTGATGGACTTTCTAATAAGGGTATGACAACCCGTACAAGAATTTGATTCTCAAACAGGTCTGTATTATTACGGCGCCCGGTATTATGACCCGCAGCGAAGTTTCTGGCTGTCGGTGGATCCTTTGGTAGAAAAAACAATATCTCCTTATTGATAAAGCTATTTAATCAATTGACTGATATTGAAATAAGAATTGATGACACATTAGGAAAACTAAGCATAATTCTCCTGAAGTTATTAATGATTGAAAAAAGAGATAATATGGTGGTTAGCAATATTGGATTTTCTGTGTCGTAAGTTGAATTTCTGATTGAAAACATGAAAAAAATATTTCAAAACTTGAAAGGTTTGAATAATTAAAATATTATTATTCTGGATTGTAATCTTAATAATGATGAAGATATTAAGTATTTGTATCAATATTTTAATTCATAACTACAGGGTTTGACAAAAAGGTTTTAACATTACCTAAATTATTTTTTTAAAACATCCATAATATAGCTATTAAAGCAATTCCCAAAAAAATAAATTATTCTCAACCATTAGCTAAATAAAAAAAATTATGATATCCACAATATTAAATGATTACAAAACATTCTCAGACTCCGTAATAAATAAAATAGAATTTTACGATAAAAAAAATGATTCAGGTGAATGGATTGAATTGACAAAAATTCACTTATTTTCCTATAATTGGAGCATAGATAAATTTGAGAGTATTATTTTAACTTTCGAAAATATAAAAGAATTTAGATTTATTAAACAAAGAAAAAGGTCAAGTACTGTTATAACAGATGCTTTATTAAAATTTGAAAATGGAGAAATTGTATTTGATTTTTTTCCTAAGCAATATTCAGATTCTTTATTAGAAATTGATCCTTACTCAGATTTTTTAATTAGGTGTGAAAAAATTTATTTAGAGATAATCTAATATATTAGTTTAATATGTTTTTCCTTAACTAATTTATTTCTTGTTAAGATTCATAATAAACACATGAACCTGTTATTGCCTGATTACACTGATCAGTAATCAACAAGAGAAGAAAATCATGACTACTGTCGGAGCGGTTTACAAGGATTGCTATGTCCGGCAGGATGATGGATGGCTTAGTGATAGGCGCATAGGTGATTTTTTGTGGCAACAAGAATGTGAGATTCACTCGACCTACTGACAAAGGCATTTAATAGTAGTATCTGAAATGTGTTAACTTCGGATTATGGTAGCGGAAAATTATCTGCAAAAGAATTATCTGAAGAAACCCTTCTCTATGAAATAGAAAGGTTTAAAAAATAGCTGAATGTTTAGAGTATTTGCCATAACGGTGTAATTAAATATATTAGTTGTAAAAAGGATATAAGGGCTATATTAATTTACTTTGTCTTATAATGATCGTCAACGTATTACAGAACTTTTGTAAATTTCGGACTCTTAGCTCACAAAACGATCCTTTCAGTAAGTATCAAAAGGCATTAAAATTATTATTTAATTAAATGACTATGATAGATAGCATTTCAAATTAAAAGAATGGCAACCACTCATGGAAATGAATTAGCGATTGAGA
>Ga0308161_1001265_pt1 | contig 31502 bp, 26 predicted proteins | sample PhyFR2_FD_201034 | JGI IMG/M metagenome (GOLD analysis project Ga0308161, IMG submission 201034) | Phyllosphere microbial communities from UC Gill Tract Community Farm, Albany, California, United States - DLSLF.R2 | ecosystem: Host-associated > Plants > Phyllosphere > Unclassified | place: USA...
ACCGCGTACACGTGGCAGTGGGACGACGCACCCGAGCCCGACGACGAGGCACAGCCGGATGCCGATGCTTCGGCGCGCAGGTTGTCGACGGCGGAGGTGGACCGTCGGACCGCTGCCGCACAGGACGCGCTCCGCAACGCGGGGATGCGGAAGGTCGACCTGTGGGGCTCCGCCGTCCGACTGGTCGGTGACGGCTGGTTGTCGGAGAGCACCATCAGCGTGTCGGAGGGGGCCAGTCTGGTCACCGTGGAGACCACCTGCCTTGCCGGAGGGCCCGGGGATGGCTGACCAGGAAGCACCCACGACTGCGGGAGCGCCCACGAGTGCGGAACGGAGCTCGACCCGCGTCCGGGTCGGGCTCGTGATCGCCGCCGCGTGCACGGTGTACGAGGTGTTGTCCGGGGCGCTCGTGCCGTGGACCGGGCTCGGCTTCCTGCCGCTGCTGCTGATCGTGCCGGTGTACTTCACGGCGATCATGCTGCTCGTGTGGGTGGGGCAGCAGGGGATCCGCCGGATCCGGATCGCTGCGGTCGTGGTGGGTGTCGTGCTCTCGGCCTCCCTGCCGATGGCCGTGGGACTGGCGCTCGCGGTCGGGTGGTGAGCGAGACGAGCGGACAGCCGCTCGCGGCCCGTTCAGCTCCCAGCCGCTGAACTGCGCGGGGTCAGGCGAGCAGACCCAGCTCCATCGCGCGGGTCACGGCTCGGGTGCGGTCGTTCACGCCGAGCTTCTCGAACACGTGCCCGAGGTGCGTCTTCACGGTCGTCTCGCTGAGGAACAGCACGCGGCCGATCCCCGGGTTGCTGTTGCCCTGGGCGACGAGACGCAGGACCTCGAGTTCGCGCGGGGTCAGCGACGGCCCGGCCGGTGTCGTCCCCACCGTCCGTCGGACCAGCGCCGCAGCCGCCGAGGGAGCCAGGGCAGTCTCACCCCGAGCGGTCGCCCTGACCCCGGCGAGGATCTCCGACTCCGGGGCGGCCTTGAGCAGGTAGCCGGTGGCACCCGCCTCGATGGCGGCGAGGATCTGGTCGTCGGACTCGTACGTCGTGAGGATCAGCACGCGGACCTCGGGCGCCGCGGCGAGGATCTCCGCCGTCGCCGCGTCACCGTCGAGCACCGGCATCCGCAGGTCCATCAGCACGACGTCCGGCCGCTCCGCCAGCCCGATCGACACCGCCGCGGCGCCGTCGGCCGCCTGCCCGACGACCTGGATGTCGTCCGCCGCCTGCAGCAGGGCGACGATACCCGACCGGACGATCGGGTGGTCGTCGGCCACCACGACGCGGATCACCGGGACACCACCGGTGCGGCTGCGGCTGCGGCTGCGGTTGCGTGCGGTCGGGGCGGGAGGCTCGGTGCGGCTCCGGCAAGCGTCGGCGCGACGGCGGGCAGCGAGGCCGTCACCGTCGTCCCGCTGCCGGGGGTGCTGGCGATGACGCACGCCCCACCCGCGAGGGCGAGCCGCTCCCGCAGTCCGCGCAGGCCGTGGCCGGCGGTCGGCACCTCCGGGTCGAAGCCGACACCGTCGTCAGCGATCCGCAGCACCGTCCGGTCCGGCTCGTGCAGCAGCGTGACCGTCACCCCGGCCGAGGCAGCGTGGGCGCGGACGTTCGACAGGGCCTCTTGCGCGACCCGGAGCAGGACGACCTGGGCGTCACGGTCGAGGGTGCCGTCGGCAGCGCTGACCGTCACCGGGGTCCCGGTCTCGCGGGTGTGGCGCTCGCCGAGGCGGTGGAGTGCCCCGGCCAGGCTGTCGCGCGTCGTGCCGGCCGACCCCGCGGCGACGAGCACGCGGGACTCTTCGAGTGCGGCGCGAGCGGACTCCTCGAGCACGGTCAACCGCTCGTCGAGGGCGTCGGGGCGGTCGTCGGCCAGGTCGTTCCGGGCACGCTCGGTGAGCATCACGATGCCGGCCAGGTTCTGCGCCACGGTGTCGTGGATCTCACGCGCCAGGCGTTCCCGTTCGCTGGCGATCCCCGCGGCACGGTTCGCGTCGGCGAGGGACTGCTGCGCGGCGCGGAGGTCCTCCACGAGCTGCCGGCGTTCCTCCGACAGCGCGGCGACGCTCGAGATCCAGCCGCCCATCGCGCAGGACCCGATGACGCTGATGCCCTCGATGAGGAGCGTCGACACCAGGGCGTCCGGGCCGCCCGACACCATCAGACCCACCGCGCTGAGCACACCGACGGCGACGGTGAGCAGGACCCCCGACCGGATGCGCTCGGACTGGCACCACACCAGCGGGAACAGGATGCACTGCACGAACGCTGTGCTCGGGGCGACCGCGGGCAGGACCACGGCGGCGACGAGCACGAGCGGCAGGAAGCCGGCAGCTGCCCGCGGTTCGTCGTACCCACGACGTCCGTACGCCACGTACGCGACGACCAGGACGGCGATCATCAGGTACGCCGGCCAGCGGCTGGACCACGGCGACCACCCGAGCACGGCGACCGCGAGCGTCAGCGCCATCGTGGCAGCGAAGAACACGTGCAACCACCGGTTGCGCACCCACGTCGGGGTGGTCGTGACGTCTGCTGCTGGCATACCGACAGCCTCCCACCTCCTCCCGTCGATCCGGGAGTTCTCCACAGGCCGTCCTCCACGAGGCGACATCGGCGTCAGCCGTCCTCGCGGTTCCAGCGGATTGTCAGGCGGCACGCCACCAGGCCGAGGACCAGCCACCCTGCCAGGACGAGCGCTCCGAGACCGAGGTGCCACGAGCCTCCCGGCTCACCCGCCTCGAACGTGCCGGGCAGGAACACGGACCGCATACCGGACGCCATCCACCGCAGGGGGAAGACGGACGCGACGTCCTGCAGCCACGTCGGCAGCTGCATGAAGGGCAGGTAGACGCCGGAGACGAACTGCAGCACCAGCACGATCGGGACGATCGTCGCGGTGGCGCGGCGACCCTCGCGGGGCAGGGCCGAGATGGCGATGCCGAGCACACTGCTCGTCGCGATGCCCAGGACGAACACGCCGGCGAAGGTGCCCCAGCGGCTCAGGTCCGTCGGGAGTGTCACCCCGAACAGGAGGCTCGCCACGGCCAGCAGGATCGCCGTCTGCACCAGCGTGGTCACCAGGACCATACCGATCTTGCCGACGAAGTACGACATCACGGGGAGGGGCGTGCCGCCGAGGCGTTTCAAGGTGCCGTCGCTGCGCTCGCCGGCGATGTCGACGCCGAGCGCCTGCACGCCGGAGAGCAGGATGCCCGTCGCGACGAGGCCCGGGAGGTAGTAGGTGGCGTAATCGACGCTCGTGGGACCGGCCTTGATCGCGGCGGCGCTCGCGAAGGCGACCGAGAACAGCGCCAACATGACGACGGGGAACAGGAACGTGAAGAAGACGGAGTCGGGGGCCCGGAAGTACGAACGGACCTCGTACCGGATGCGAGCGGCGGCGATGCGTGCTGCGCTGATGCGTGCGGTGTTGGTGCCGGCGGTGCTGGTGCTCATGCGTCGGCCCCCACCATCTCGAGGTAGACGTCCTCGAGGGACGGGCGGATGACCTCCAGGTCGTGCATCGGCGTTGCCGTGCCCCGGACCAGGGCCTGCGGATCGGTCGTGCGTTCCTCGTGCCGGAGCCCGTCGTCGTCGCGCCACCGGACCCGGGGCGTGCGCGCCTCTCGGCCGCCGAGCTCGTCGATCGGGGCCAGTGCGCGGAGCGCACCGTTCGCGATCACCGCGGCCCGGTCCGCCAGGTGCGCCGCCTCGTCCAGGTAGTGGGTCGTCAGCAGGATCGTCGTGCCCTCGCGCTTGATGCCGTTGACCAGGTCCCAGAACTGGCGCCGGGCCTCCGGATCGAAGCCCGTCGTCGGCTCGTCGAGGAACAGCACCTCCGGGTACCCGATCACACCGAGCGCGACGTCGACGCGACGCCGCTGCCCGCCGGACAGACGGCTGATCCGGGTGTTGCGCTGCGCCTCCAGGCCGGTGGCGGCGAGGAGCTCCTCGGTGCTGCGGGAGCGGGGGTAGAAGGTGCCGAAGTGGGTGAGCTGCTCGGCGACCGTGACGTTCGGCGCCTCGGCGCTGGTCTGCAGGACGATGCCGACCCGGGCCTTGTGCGCGCGGGTGGCGCGTGCGGGGTCGGTGCCGAGGACGCGGACGTCGCCGGAGGTGCGGGAGCGGAAGCCCTCGAGGACCTCCACCGTCGTCGACTTGCCGGCGCCGTTCGGGCCGAGCAGGGCGACGGTCTCGCCGCGGGCGATCGTGAGGGAGAGGTCGGAGACGGCGGTGTGGCCGGTGGCGTAGCGCTTGGTGAGGTGCTGGACCTCGATGGCGGGGGTGTCGGGCATGGGTTCAGCCTGGCGTGTGGGTGGGCACTGGGGGATCGGGGGAGCGGGTGGAGGCGGGTCCTCCGATCGGAGGACGGCGGAGTGCCCCCTCGAACAGGTGCTCGTAGTCCGACCCGATCACGATGAGGATGGTGGAGCGCCGACGCAGAGTCCGTCGGGGTGCAGAGGGGACTGGGGATGCACAACGGGTACGCGGTGATCGACCTGGAGACGACGGGCCTGGCGCCCTCGTACGGCCACCGGATCATCGAGATCGGCATCGTCCACGTCACGCCCGACGGCGAGGTCGAGCGGACCTTCGAGACCGTCGTCAATCCCGAGCGCGACCTGGGCCCCGTGCACATCCACCGTCTGCGCGGCGCCGACATGACCGGTGCGCCGACCTTCGCGGACATCGCCGGCGACCTGGTCGACAAGCTGCGCGGCCGGGTCGTCGTCGCCCACAACGCGTCCTTCGAGGCGCGGTTCCTGCACGCCGAGTTCGAGCGCCTGGGCCACCGGTCCCCGTTCAAGCAGGCGAGCACCGCGCTCTGCACGATGCGACTGGCGCAGGAGTTCCTGCCCGGCTCCGGTCGGAAGCTCGCCGACTGCTGCAGCGCCTACGACATCGAGCTCGTCGACGCGCATGAAGCGCTCGCGGACGCCCGAGCCACCGCGAGCCTGCTCGGCGCGTACATCGAGTCCTCCCGACAGGATCCCCGCTGGACCACCTGGGGGACGCGAGCCACGGAACTGCGGTGGCCGGGCCTCCCGTCCGGCACCGCCCCGTGGACCGCGCGCCGCCGCTCGGCCGGCACCGCGGACCGCACCCGCGTGGACGTCGCGACCGACCGTTTGCCCGCTGTCGACGGCGGCGCCGAGGCGACGCTCTACGCGGCCGTCCTCGATCGCGCACTGTCGGACGACCTGCTGACCGCGAGCGACGCCGACCAGCTCGCCGGGTTCGGACGCGAGTTCGGGCTCAGCGAGCCGGCGCGGGCCGCCCTGCACCGGCGGTACTTCGCCGACCTGGTCGAAGCCGTCTGGGCCGGCGGGGTCCTGACGATCCAGGACCACATCCAGCTCGAACGCGTCGCACGGCTGCTCGGCGTCACGGACGACGAGCTCGAGCACGCGGTCCACAGCCGCCAGCCCGCGCGGATGGGCGCTCGGTCGTTCTCCGCAGCGAAGCAGGCTGCGCCCGCAGCTGTCGCGGAGGAGCCCGCGATCGACCTGGGCGAGGGCAGCATCGTCACGCTGACCGGGGAGATGCGGCGGAGCCGGACCGAGATCGAGGCGGACCTGGCCCGGCTCGGCATCCGGTCGGCGCCGAACGTCACGAAGAAGACGGCCGTGCTCGTCGCAGCGGACGTCGACAGCCTGTCCGGCAAGGCGCGGAAGGCCCGCCAGTACGGCATCCCCATCATCGAGGAGGACGTCCTGGAGGCGGCGCTCGCCGCCGCCGGATAGGGCTCAGCTCGTCAGACGGCCGGTTCCGGCGTGGCGGCTCCGGTAGCTCGCTCGGTCGCCAGGCGTGCCCGCTCGTCGGCGAGCACCTGCGCGATGAGCTGCGACTCGGAGATGTCGACCGCCTGCACGGACGCGCTCGCCGTGTCACTGACGGCGGCGAAGTCCGCGAAGGTGCGGGTCTTCCGCGCGAGCATCCGGACGAGGGCTGCGTCGACGCCGTCCTCGGACAGCAGCCGGTGCACCTGCACGACGTCGAGCTGCCCCATGCGTCGGGCTCGGGCGATCGCCTGCCACTCCGTCGTCGGCTTGAGCTGCGGCTCGCAGATCACCACGACCGACGCGGCCTGGATGTTCAGGCCGACGCCGCCGGCGATGATCTGCGCGACCAGCACCGATCCCGGGGCCGCGGCGGAGAACTCGTCGATCATGTCCTGCCGCCCGGAGGGGGACGTGGAACCGCTCAACGGACCGAAGACGGTGCCGTCGACGGCGGCGAGCACCGCCTCCAGGACGGCGCGGTAGTGGGAGAAGACGATGGTATTGCGGCCGGTGGAGCGGGCTTCTGCGATGACGTCGCGCATCGCGGCGATCTTGCTCGAGGCGGCGCCGTCGAGCATCGCGAGCTGCCGCATCGTGTGGAAGCTGTCGGTGTCGACCGCGGTGGCGTAGCGCTCGGCCTCGGCGGGGGTGAGGTCGGTCCACTCCTCGACCTCGACGAGTTCGGGGAGCTCGGTGAGGACGTCCTCCTGGCTGCGGCGGAGGTACACCGGCGCGATCTGCTTGCGGAACGCCAGCGGGTCGTCGTCGTCCTGGTCGACCATCAGGTCCGGGCGGATGTGGTCGATGAGGACCCGGAACTCCTCGACCGTGTTCTCGAGCGGGGTGCCGGACATGAGCAGGGCCCGGTCCGAGCGTTCCAGGATCGCGCGGGTGTGCTTCGTGCGCTTCGCGTCGGGGTTCTTGACGTAGTGCGCTTCGTCTACGATGACCGCGGCGAACCGCTGCTCCTCGGGCACGTGCGCGCGGAACCACTCGAGCGTCTCGAACGTCGTCACGGCGACCCCGCCGTCGCGTAGCCAGCCGCTGATCCCGCGCACTCGCTCGGCGCCATGGATGCGGAACGCCGGCACCGACGTGTGCTTCTCGGTCTCGCGCAGCCAGTTCGCCACCACCGCGGCCGGGCACACGACCACGAAGCGGGGCATGCCGTCGGTCGCGGTCGCGGTCGCGGTCGCGGTCGCGGCCACGTGCGCGATCGCCGCGAGGGCCTCCACCGTCTTGCCGAGGCCCATCTCGTCGCCGATGACGACCCGCTCCTGCACGAGCGCGAACGCCGCACCGAACCGCTGGTACCCGCGGAGCGACGCGGACAGGAGGGACGTGTCCAGGTGGAACTGCTCGATCTGCTCGATCAGGCCCTCGGGCAGTGACCCGCGGCCGGCCGTCGTCGAGTCGGTGAGCCCGACCTCGTCCAGGAGGGCGAAGTAGCTGGCCGGACGCCCAAGGAAGTCGCTCCAGTCGTCCGTCGTCGCGATCCGGTCGCGGTCGCCCGCTGCGCGGACCGCACGCTGGCGGGCGTCGTCGACGTCCGCCTCGATCCGCTCGACCGCGCCCTCGGCCGGGTTGAACGACCCGGAGGCCCGAGCGCCCGGCTGGTGCACGATGCCCAGGACCGCTCGCTGCGCGACCGCGTCCGCCAGGGGAGCGAGCTCGTCGACGAGGACGGCCGCGCGGGGGCCGCCGCCGTTCTTCGCGGCCTCCCACTGTCGGAGCGCTGACACCAGCGCCACGCTCGCGGTGTCCTGCCGTCGGACGTCGATCTGGATGGCGGCGTCCTCGCGAGCCGCGTCCTGCATGGACCGGGCGGCAGCGTTGATGCGCGCGGCCGTCGTCTCGCCGATGCCCGGCAGGTGACCGGCGACGATCGGAGCCCGCAGGAGTTCGCCGACCGTCTGGATGCCGGCGTCCCGGACGGCGCCGAGGCGGAGCTGGTCGCGCGTGACCTCGCGGAGCCGGTCGATGTCCATCGTGTTCAGCTCGCGCCGGGCCGCGACGTCCCGCACACGGTGACCGGCGTCGAGGACGCGCGCACGGGCCTCCCGTTCGGTGTCGACCACCGACCGGAGCGTCGCGATCGTGGTGGGGAGGTGCGCCATCGGGGCGAGGTCGATCAGGGCGACCGGGCCGAGGTGTGCTGTCGCGGTGAGGAGCGGGCCCTCGGTGTCGAGGAGCGCGTCGAGCGTGGTGTCGGGGCGGGGGAGATGGCGGGTGTCGATCGCCTTCAGTGCGGTGAGGGCGCCGTTGTCGAGCCACGCGAGGGTGGTCGGCAGGTACTGCTCGGCGCGTGCTGCTGCTTCGCGGCGCTCTCGGCCGGCGAAGATGCCGGCGATGCCGGAGGCTGCGTCCTCGTCGGCGAGGGCCACGGGGACGTCCTTCGTCAGGACGGTGAGGACGTCCTCGGCGGCGCGGTCGGCGTGGGGGAGTGTGGCGGCGTGCTGCATCGCGGCGGCCAGGGTCGTGTCGGTGGGGCGGAGGGGAAGGACGGAGCAGGAGAGAGCCGGGCCGGTGACCGTCAGGCGGCGGGTGAGGAGGTCGTCCTTCGCTGATGCGGCGGCGTCCTGGATGGAGGCGCGGTGGTGGCGGACCTCGGTGGCCACGTCGGACAGTGTCTGCAGGCGGTCACGGAGTGCTCGGTCGACCATTGGTGCCCCTCCTTGGGTCGTTGGACCATCGTGGCATGGGGTTGGGTGACGGTGGACCGGGCTGTCCGCTGGCACGGCACCAGTTCGAGGGGCGTGGTGGCTGCGCCATCCCGCAAACTCGGCGGAGGACTCGAGCTCGCTTCAATTTCGGCCTGCGGTGGCCGCGTCGGCTGCTTAGACTCGCGGCAACGATGAAAGGCCGTACATGGATGTGCGCGACCCGACATGACTGCGAGCAGTCCTCCGTCGTACTACGACGGACCGCGGTCCAGTGGTCGCTGGCCATCGATCCGGCTCGCGCGAAGCAGGCGCCGCCTCCCACGCTTGAACGAACCGTAACCGGGTGCATCACCGCCCTGCGAGAACAGCCAGGAGAAGTCCATGGATGACAGCATCGAGATCATCAGCGATGAGGACGGTTTCGTCGTCATCGGCGACCCGAACGCCATCGAGCGCTTCCTGCACAGTGAAGGTCTGGCAGGAGAGCCACCCGCTCAGGCAGCAGACGTGTCGCTTGCTGCGCTCGGCGTACTCGGCCAGCTGGCGGGCGCCGGCATGGAGAGTTCTGGCCGATGGGTCAAGTTGACCAAGGAGTCGGCTGCGATCGCACGGAAGTACCCGCTCATGAAAGACAGCGTCACCGGACTGAGCATGGGGGTCGCGCGAACGGCCGGCGGACAGACCGGCCACCTGCTGCGGTTTGCCTCGGTGGGCTCGATGCTCAACCCGACGACCATCGCGAGCATCGGCACGATCATGAACCAGATGGCGTTGCAGAAGTCGATCGACCAGCTCGGGGAGTACCTGGCCGAGATCGACGAAAAGGTCGAGGACGTCCTCCGCAATCAGCAGGACGCTGTCCTGGCGGACATGATCGGTGTCGACTTCGTCATCGAGGACGCGATTACCGGTCGCGCGTCGTCCGGACGGGTGGACGAAGCGACGTGGTCGAAGGTGCAGGGCACATCAGCAACCCTCGCCCGGACGCAGGGGTACGCCCTTCGTCAGTTGGATGGACTGGCGCAGAAGCTCGAGAAGAAGATGAAGCTCGGTGAGCTCGCCGACGAAACGCAGGTTATCGAGCCGAAGGTGCGCGAGTGGCTCGCAGTCATCGCGCATTGCCTTCAGCTGCAGGACACCCTCGATGTCCTCGAACTCGATCGTGTTCTCGACGCGGCCCCAGAGGACGCAAACCAGAAGCGCCTTGCACTCCGTGCCATCCGTGAGAACCGCATCGAACGGATCGCCGGCAGCACCGGGAAACTCATCGAGCGCATGGACACCGCGGTGACTCGGGCCAACGGCAAGGTACTTCTGCAGCCGATCCCGGCTCGTGCAGTGGTGCGAGCGAGCAACGGAGTGGGGGCTGCCGTCGGTCAATTCCATCAGCGCGTCGGAGTCGAGAGCGGCCACGCAGGGACTGAGGCGAAGCGGTGGACCGCGGCCGTCGGCGAGTTCCGCGACAAAGCTCTCGAAGAGGGATCTGAGGGTCTCGATGCTGCGAAGGCGCTCGGTTCGTCAGCGATTGAGCGTGCTCGGCTTGCCACCGGAAGGGTGGCTGCGGGTGTCGCGGAGCGGGCGTTGCGCGACCGGGGAAGCATGGAAGCCATCGAGCAGCCTGGAGCTTCCGAGAACGAGTGATCAGATCGTCAGGTCGGCGTTAGAGCATTAACAGCAGCGACAGTGACGGCTACTTGATTCCAACAGGCGGCTGATACGGGTGGTGCGCTGCACCAGCAGGCCGGTGGGGGCGCCTTGTGGGCGTGGGTGGCGCCGGTGGCGCGTGCGGGGTTGCTGCCGAGGACGCGGACGTCGCCGGAGGTGCGGGAGCGGAAGCCCTCGAGGATCTCGACCGTGGTCGACTTGCCGGCGCCGTTCGGGCCGAGCAGGGCGACGGTCTCGCCGCGGGCGATGGTGAGGGAGAGGTCGGACACGGCGGTGTGTCGGGTGGCGTAGCGCTTGGTGAGGTGCTGGACCTCGATGGCGGGGTGTCGGGCATGCCTCCAGCCCGGCGTGCGGGCGGGCGGTATCGGGGGGAGCAGGTGGAGACGGGAGCCTCCGACCGGAAGACGGTCGGGACTGAGTGTCTCGTCTTGACCTTGCCATCTGTGTCCGCAGCGGCATCGAGACTGGTCGAGCCCTCGACAGCGACGGCTGCAAACTGCGCTGCAGGACTCAACAGATGCCGGGGGCTCCGCTCCTCCTACAGGATCTGCTTCGCATCGCAGTCGCATGCATAATCGTCGTGTGCCGTACCCCATGTGGAGCTACTTTCCCCGGAACGCCAGACCCGAAGAATGGGCGCTCGGACTCGTCGAGAGCATAGAGCGAAGCCGCTCGGCTCTCGATACGACCGAAGCGTCAAGCGTGAGCGTCACCAAGTTGACGAGTGACGCCGTTCTCGAGGTCTTGCGGCCTGCGATGGAGGATCTCGGCTTCAAGGTCGAGTCAGGGAAGTCGCGAGGCCAACGGATCGAGCGACCCGTGCTCTACGGAGACAACGGTCGACCCGAGGTGAAGTACGAAATCGACGCGTTTCACGATGAACTTGGTATCGCAGTTGAAGTCGAGGCGGGGCGAGGAGCTATGAGCAATGCCGCTTATCGCGACATCGTCAGGACCTCTCTGCTTCTGGACGCGGACTACTTCGTTTTGATGATGCCGATCGAGTACAGGTATCAGTCAAGCGGCCGTGTCCTAATGACTGAGGCATTTGCGAAGACCAGAGATCAGTTGTCGGCGATCTACGCCTCCCGCCGCCTGCGCCTTCCATTTGCCGCGGTCCTGCTCATCGGCTACTGAGCCGTTCGCCCCGGAAGCCCGCAGCGTTGAGGGCGGACACGACCATCGGCCAGGGTATGCGCTCCTGCTCCAAGCGGCAGTCGTCCTCCGCACGGAGCCGGTCGAGCGTCGCAGCCTCGTCCGGCGTCAGCCTCGACAGGACGCCCCGGGTCGGCTTCGGCTCCGTCACCCAAAGAACACGGAGCGAAGCCAGCGTCGACTCGTCCATGAGCACGCTCGTCGGGTTGAGGACCGAACGAAGCTCGTTGAGGATCGAGAAGCCGTGCGAGTCGAGGTCGCCCCAATACACCAGGCGGGCGGTATGGAGCCACGGGATCGCGCCGGCCCAACTGCTGAGCCCGTACCCGGCGCCGTGCACCGCGACAGTGTCGTCGAGCTCGGGCAGTGCGATAACGGTCTCGAGGTTCTCGCACATCAATACGTTGCCAGGGCGAATGGGCAGGGCAGCGAGATCGTCGACGGGCACCGCCAGGTGCTGGAGTCCCGCTGGTGCGAACGAGCGGTCGAGGAATCGTACGGTGATCATCCGCGGGTTCGGCAGGAAATCAAGCGGACCACCGCCGTGGCGGACGGCGTGGAGCTTCTCGACCAGCCCGCGATGCCGGTCGATCCACTTCGTGTCGACGCCAGCAATCGGCAGTTCGCGAATTCGCCGACCGGTGGTCAAGTTTTCATCGAGCCAAGCCAATACTGCGATCAGCCGGTCGGTGTCGATCTCGCCGAGTGCTTCGATCACGGTGGCATGGTTCGCCAGGACCGACCGCAGGTTCACGTCGTCGACCTTGGTGCGTGCGGTGACCGCTCGGCCGACCCGTTCGAGGCGCTCACGCAGGGCCCGCCAGCGGGTGCCTGCTCCCGCAAAGGCGAGGATCCGGTCGACGCTGTCGAGCACGAGGCGCACCGGGACCTGCTGCGTGCCGACACTGGCCCACCGCCTGGTCGCCCACTCGACACCGTCGACTTCGCGCCAGGTGGCGGACCACGCGACTGCTGCTGCGTAGTCCGCCAACACCGCCCGCTCGCTCGGAGGGGCAAGGGCGATGACCAGCGACGCCTCAGGTTCCGGGTCGGCGGCCCAGCGGCGGATCGACCGGTCGACCGTGCGCCGTGTTCGGGCTCGCGCCTCGGCGACGGTGACGGTCACGGCTCCCACCGAATGTTCGCGAGGGTGGACCGTCGACGTGTCTCGTTTGCTACTGCGGTTACGGCGCCGACGTAGGGCTCGATGGTGCCGAGCAGCTTCTGTGGCGTCGCGAGGATCATGTGGAAGCCGAACGCAACGAAGACGTCCATGGCGTGGCGGGTGTAGGACGCGTCGGCCTTGTCGAACGCCTCGTCGAGCACGATGGTGCCGTAGCGCGGCAAGTCCTCATCGTCTTCGGTGAGTTGGTAGCGGAGGGCGGCCGCAAGGCAGAACACGACGAGCTTCTGGCGCTGGCCGCCGGAGAGCCCGGCGCCGGAGTCGTGCACGTTTTGCTCGACGCCCGCGCCGTCGACCTCAGCCGCCTGGAAGGTGACGTGTTGGCGGGTGTCGAGACACCTCGTCCGCCAATCGAGATCCGGACGTTGGCTTGAGGCGAGCCGGGACATGAGACGCTCGAGCACGGCGAACCGGACTTCGGCCGCGTCGAGCTCCTCGTCGGCCCAGGACCGCTCCACGACCGTCCGGAGATCGGCGATGAACGCCTGCACCTCCTGCGACCGGCTCTCCCGCACACGGATCTGCAGGAATCGGTCGTGGTCGTAGACGGACTGCATCAACGACGAGTTCACGGGGGCCACACGCTCCCTGACGAGCTTCGGGGCGTCACGGAGCTCGGCGAGCAGGTGCCCGATGAGCTCCTGGGACCGATCGCGGAGGAGTCGCATAAAGTTCTGCTCGTGTGACGGGAGCCCCCTGGACTCGATCTCCGTCCGGCGCGCCCGGTAACCGTCGCGGTCGGCGATGTCGTCGGTTAGGTCGGCGACTAGCGCTGGCCACTGTGCCCGGAAGCGCACGGCGTGACCGACGAACAACCGCCCCGCGGCAGCACTCTGCGAACGAGCTTCGTCGCGCTGCACGTAGAGCGCGGCCTGCACGCGACCACCGACGTCGGCGACCTCCATCCGTCCGATGGAGCGCTGCTGAGAGCGGAACCGCCGGTCCAGCTCGGACGCGCGTGCGCCGTCCAGCACGGTCTGCTCGGTGTCGTTGCGCAGACGATCCGCCTCGGTGACGAGTTCCGCGACGAGCGCTCCCGCCGTCGAGGCGGCGACACCCGCGGAGCGCTCGTCCTCCTCCGCACGACGGAGCTCCTGCTGCGCTTCGTCCCGCGTCTGCAGCGCCCGTTGCAGGTCCTCGTTGCCGGCGCTGAGTCGGTCAAGCGCGGCCGCCGCGCGGTCGACCCGTGCCGATGCCCCTGCCCGGTCGACGTCGTCCCACGTCCGTCGGAGGAGCATGCGCAGGGTCGTCCGGCGACGCGTCAACGCGTCGCGTTGCTGCTCGGCACGCGCCCGGCGCGCCTCGGCACGCTTCCACGTGCCGTTCGCCTCGGCCAGGGCGTCGAGGAGCGCCTCGAGCTTGGCGGTGGTGTCCGAGCCGAGCACCCAGTTCGTCCGGTCGTTCACCCGAGCGCGGTCGTCCTTCTCGTAGCGGGCACCACGCCGGACCTGTCCGTTGATCGTCAGGGCACGCTCAGCCCGACCGAGTTCGTCCGCGGACTCGACGCACTCGTAGTCATATTCCTGGGCGAGTCGCCACGACACCCAGTCACGGTAGGGCGTGTCCGTCGCGGTCACGCGGCCGAGCAGAGACCGGTCGGTCCGAGCTGCGCGTGGGGCCGGCACGGACGCCGGGACGGATTCGAACACGAGTCGTGCGCCGAGGTTCCGCCCGTCGACGAAGGTCCGGACGCGGGGGACCAGGTCCGCCCGAACGACGAGCGTCGTGGCGATGGGTCGGAGGACGCGTTCGATCGCTCCCGTCCATGCGGCGAAGTCAGGCCCGACATCAATGAGTTCGCCGACGAAGGGCACGGAAAGCTGGTCCACGCCGAGGTGCTCGGCGATGGCGGACCGGACGGAGAGCAGCCCTGCGGGGAGGTTGCTGCGTTGCCGTCGCAGTGTCTCGACCTCGGCGCTGATCCGTTCGTGCTCGCGCCGCGCGGTGCTCGCCTCTTCGAACTCCCGGTGCAGTGACGACCCATCGGGTGCACCGGTGACCTCGAGCCTGGCGGTCTCGTGGAAGTCTGCGAACGCCTCGGCCGAGCTCGGTGGGTTCTTGATGCCGACGTCGGCCAGGTCGTCCTCGAACTCGTCCCACGCGCGCTCGACGGTCGCTGCTGCCTGTCGTACCTCGTCGAGATGCCGTCTGGCGCCCTCGGTCTGGTCGCTGCCGAGCGCCCGAGCGGCGAGAGAGGCCTGTTCCGCCAAGGACGATGCTTCCCCGCGCCGCTCCGTAGCGGACCGCAGCACCTCGGCCATGCGCGCGGCATTTGTCCGGGCCGCCGCCAGGTCCACCTCAGTCTTTGAACGTCGAAGCCGCAGCTGGAACGTCGGGAGCGCCTCGAGAAGCCGGTCCGCCTCGACGGCGTGCGCCTCCGCCGCCTCGTACTGCTCGATGGCCGGCTCCATCGCACGCAGGGCGTCGCGCTGTTCCCGGGCCTCGACCACAAGTCGGTGTGCGGCGTGAAGCTCACCGAACTGCTGCACCGCGTTCTCGGCGAGGTCGAACGTGGCAGGCCGCTCGAGCATGGATCCGCGGAACAGTTGGTCAAGGGTGCCGAGGTTCTTGGCGGACTGCGTGCGGTGCAGCAGCTGCAGCGCCGAGGTGCTTGGCCCGAGGAGCCGTTCGATCCGGGCGAAGTACCCGCGCGCCGAGCCGCCGGAGACCTCGGCGTCCGGCCACGCTCGCTTCATCGCGCGAACGTCGAGCGAGGGGCTCACGAACGGTTCGAACTCGGCGAGGCCGACCGCGACGCGGTCTACGAACGAGACGTCCTTCACATCCGCGCCGTCCGTGCTGCGTCCGCGGATCTGGAACAGCCGGACGAGGGAGACGGCCGTGCCGGCTCCATCGTCGAACCGCAGCGCGATGCCGCTCCAGGTCGGTCCGGTGCGCAGGTATTGGGTCACCGCCCGGTTCAGGTCGGTGTCGGACTGTCGGATCCAGGCGCCTCGGACGTAACTGACGAGTGAACGATCGTCGGAACGACTGGACTCCTGGGCTGCGGCGTTGAAGCGGAGTTTGCTACGGGGCGTCAAAGCGGTCGCGATGGCGTCGAGTACCGATGACTTGCCGGAACCAGACGGACCCGTGATGAGGTGCCCGGTGCGCGCGACATCGATCACAGTCCGACCGGAGAACGTTCCCCAGTCCACCAGCTCGACACGGGCGAGTCGCCACTGCGCAGGTCTTTCCTCGGTCATGCGTCCCCCTCGCGCTCGTCACCCATGGCAGTCCGTCCCTCGGCTGCGAGGCGTTGGTACTCTGCGCCGATCGCGCGGACCTGGTCGGGGTCGATGAGTAGCCGGAGCACGGGGGAAACCTCGGCGCGGCCGTCGTTGCCGTCGCCGCGCACCTCCTGCAGTAAGCCGAGCTTGGTGAGCTTCGTCCACGCGCTGTTGAGACGCTTAGTGAAGTCGGTCTGATCGCGGTCCTGCGTGCGGAACACGGCTAGTTGATCGTCGACGTCCTCGCGGTCGACGAACACCCGCGACGAACCGTCCCCGGCGAGCAAGTGCTGCCGCAGCACCAACAGCATTGCGGTGTCGATGAACGTCAGGTTCTGCGATCGCACGACGCGCGGCACGTCGACGTCGTCGGCGTCAACGTTGCGGACGAAGGCAAAGCCCGCTTCAGTGTCCACCACGAGGTCGAGGAACAGGTCGTGCAAGCGGGACCGGATCGCGGCCTCGTCGCTCCGGAGTGCCGCCCAGAGCAACGGCCGCTGGGCCGACGAAAGGTAGGGGCCCTGCACAATCTGGGCGAGTGCCCGGCGGGAGTCGAGAGCGAGCGTGCCGGTGTCGCCGCGCCAAGCGGCCCCGGGCGTCGGGAGGTCCCATGGGGCGTCCGGCAGCGTTGAGAGGACCTCGTCAGTCACGTCAGTCTCGTCGGTCATGCGATGGTCCTCTCGAAGACGCGGTACGGGATCTCTGCTCTTCGGGATACCTTGTCAACCCCGGTCCAGACGGCCGTCTCGCTTCTGTCGGTGTCGGCCGTGAATTGAGCCTCGGCGAGTGCGAGGAGACCGGCGACGCTCGCGACGCCCTGGGTCGCTGGGTACTCCTGCAGGATGTCAGCGACCGACGCCGATCCGGACGACTCCACAACGGCGTTGACGTTCCGCGTCAGCTCGGCAAAGTCGATCTCGGTCTGTCGAGTGATCGCCCGCAGCACGTCGAGGTCGAGTACCTCGGGCTCGTTCTCCTCCACGACCACGATCGCAGGCAGGTCGTCTGCCGGGTCGTAGAGCCGGAACACGCCGACGCTCGTCATCGCGACGGACGGGAGGTCGATGGTCACCTCGGTCGGTGTCCAGGGTCGCACCGACGACGCGGTCGCGACACCGCCGGTGAGAGCCGTCCGCAGGAGGTTCCGCAGCTCGCGGTCGCGCTGGAACTCCTGCGTCTGGACGTAGCGCCGAAGTCCCCGGGCGAAACCGGTGAGCGCACGGTTGATGTCCGCGTTGTCGTGCTTCAGGGTGCGGAGGAACCGTTGCAGCAGCCGCCGCTGTGTCGCGGGGAGCGCGCGGGCGAAAGGCTGCCCAATGACCCGTTCGAGGTCGTCGTCGAACGCTGCGCCGAGTTCCTCGTCGAGGAGGAGCTGGCTGAAGGCGCGGAACGTCCTGCCGGCACCGCTGTCCTCGATCAGGTCAACGCCGCGGAATACCTCGTCGAGCACGTGGCGGTCCGAGGCATCGGAATCGAGGATCTCCTGGCGGAGCACCCGGTTCAGTTCGTCGAACTCGGCGCGGACCCGCGCGAAGTCCGTCGGCACCTCTGCCGCCTGGGCGATGATGTCCGCAAGCCGCTCCTCGGCGCGCTCAGCACTCAGGACCTCGATGTCCCCGTCGGCGAGCCGGGCCATCGTTGCTTCGATCCGGTCCCGTTCCGCCTGCAGCTCACGCAACCGCCTCGATGCGTCTGGGTCCGTTTCGGTGGCGAGCCGCGACAGCTGCGAGGCGATGCTCATGAGACGTGACTCGGTCGCGTGGACGCGGGGAGCCTCCAGGTCGGCCACGATGCGGATCGCACCGGCGGCCGCCGGACTCAGCTCGAAGGTCTCCTCTCGCGTGTTCGGGGACGGACGACGCACGAGGAACTCTGCCTTGCGCCAATCGGCGCAGTATCCCTTCGCGGTGAGGGGGAGGTCCTGCCCCATCGACCGCAGGTCTTCAAGGTCCGCGTCGATCCTTGCGTAGAGCTCGGCGGCAGGCAGGCGGCGCTCCTCGCCGCCGAGGTGTGTCCCCAGCATCGCGACGATGAGTGGCGCGTTGTCGGCTCGGAGGAGCCGCCAGGTCACATCATCGCGGAGTGTGCGCTCGAGGGCGAGCGTGCGGGCGCGGGCGGGGGCAGGCATCTCGCGACGAGTCTTCCAGATGAGGGCGACTCAGCGCGAGACGCATTCGGGGCCACTCAGAAGCGGCTTGCGCTCGGTGCTGTCCGTGAGAACCGCCTCGAGCGCATCGCGGCGAATACCGGTGCATTGATCGAACGGATGGACGCCGCAGTGACACGGGCCAACACCAAGGTCCTCCTGCAGCCGATCCCGGCCAGGGCAGTGGTCCGTGCCAGCAACCAGGTCGGCGCGGCCGTCGGCCAGTTCCATCATCGAGTCGGGATCGAGCGAGCGCATGCTGGCCGGGGCGCAAAGCGATGGCTCGAGGCGCTCGGAGAGTTCCGCGACAAGGCGATAGACGACGGTGCGGACGGTCTCGAGTCTGCTCGGGCGTTCGGATCGTCAGCGCTCGGGCGCGGCTAGCCACGGGCAGAGTTGCCGCCGAGATCGCGGAGCGTGCACTTCGGGAGCGGGGAGCCGGTGACGGCGCGAAGTCGGTGAAGACGAAAGACGCCGAAAAAGACTTACGGGTCGTGTCCCCTGAATTGATCGAATCCGTGCTGATCGGCCGCTGCTGCTGACGCGACCCAATATTCCTTGGCCGACACGATGACGAGGTGAGGCCGTCGTTCCAGATGTCCCACTTACGCGCAAACGGTCTCACGGACGCGTGGCGGGGCGAGATTTTGCCGGCCCGCACGGCGCACCACCATGGCGACTACGTCAACCGGGAGGCCCGGTACGGCCTGGCAGCGCTGCGTCGCCAAACGACGTCCTCAGTCGCGGACAGGGCCAATGGTGGCGACACCGCGAATAGAGTTGGCTCAGGCGGACCGGTCGACGCTGAACCAAATGCCGCGCTAGGTCGCGACCGGTCTCCTCGCCGCGCGGGTCGCGGACGTCTCGCCTAGGTTTGTCGCGGACGAGTACCGCGTCAGCGTCGCGCGGGAGCTCAGTGTCGTCCGGATCGTCGGTCACGACGGCCATGCGGGGGAGAGCTCATAGCGCAGTTCTCGTCGACGCTCGATAGCGAGGGGTCGGTGCGCATCTTGCCGGACGTCGAATCGCTCGCCGAGCGGGAAGTCGGGCGTGCATCCACGTGAAGTACAAGGTCGAGAAGCGCGGCCAGTACTCGAATGCAGTTCTTTACCAGATGGCGGCGTACTGCCGGAGGTCCGGAGCCGGGTCAGGGAGGGATGGTTGTAGTGTGCAGCTGGCGATGTCGACGGTGACGATGGTCACGAGCGCGGCCAGTTCGCTTAAGGTTCCATGCCGCGAGTGCAGTGCTCGGAGGCCTCGGACAGCCGCGGCCTCACGGCGGCGCCACGCTTGCTCAGATCACGGCGGTGTCCATGCGCATCAGTATCCTGAGGAACAACCACCTTCTCGGGACCCCGGGAAGCAACGAGGAGCGCCGTGACCCGGATTTTCGACAATATTGAGCTTCGGCTCGGTGAGCACCTGCAGGCGACGCTGCAAGATTTCGACCGTATGGACGTCGCCGTCGGGTACTTCAACCTCCGAGGCTGGAGTGAATTCGACGAGATCGTCGCAGCGAAGGAAGTGAATGGCGCGCCCGTCGCGCGCATTCTCATCGGCATGGTGTTCGCCGGCCCGGAAGAGGAGACGCTCGACCAGCTCCAGGCGACGGTCGATGGCCGGCCCCGCCCTGACGCCGACGCTCAGATCTCGAAGGAGCGCAAGGCGCAGCTCCTTGAGCACCTTCGGGTGCAGCTCTCGCGCGGAGCTCCGACTGCGGCGGACCGCAGGACGCTCGCCGAGCTTCGCGGACACCTTGAGTCCGGAAAGGTCGAGGTGAAGGTATTCACCCGACGTCCGCTCCACGGCAAGACGTTCATCTTCCATCGGCAGGATCTCAACTCGCCCGTCATGGGGTTCGTCGGCAGCAGCAACCTGACGGCACCGGGGCTGAACTCTAACCTCGAACTGAACGTCGACGTGCCGGACTCGTTCGGCGGCGGAAAGGACCTCTCGGCTTGGTTCGAAGCTCGATGGAACGACCCGCACAGCCGCGTCGTCACCGCTGACTTGCTGACACTCCTCGATGAGTCGTGGGCATCGGTGCAGCCGAAGCCGCCCTATGAAGTGTTCCTGAAGCTCTGCTACGACCTGTCGCGCGACGTGCGTGAAGGTGAGGACGAATACTCGGTGCCGCTCGAGGTGCAGTCCGAACTGCTCGATTACCAGGCGACGGCAGTGCGCACGCTTGCCCGCCGGATCGTGACCCGCGGCGGCACGATGCTCGGCGACGTGGTCGGGCTTGGGAAGACCATCACTGCCGTGGCCGTCGCCCTGATGCTTCGCGAGGAGCACGGCTACTTGCCGCTGGTGGTATGCCCCAAGAACTTGAAGCAGATGTGGGAGGACTACTTCGACGCCTATGAGGTTCCTGGTCGCGTTGTCTCGTACACCGAAGCGCACACGGTGCTACCGGCGATCAGCCGATATCGGTTAGTCATTGTTGACGAGTCCCATACCCTGCGCAACGACAAGCGCCGGGATTACCAAGCAGTCCTCGAATATCTTGGCCGCGTCGGCGCGAAAACCTTACTTTTAACGGCAACGCCGTACAATCGACGCTTCGAGGATGTGGCGAACCAACTCGGCCTCTTCATCCAGCCCGACGAGGATCTCGGTCTCTCCCCGGTCAACGCGCTCGCGGCTGACCCTCGACTGGCGGATCGAGTGGACGGCAAGATCACCACTCTGCAAGCCTTCAAGCGCTCCGAGGATCCGGACGACTGGAGGCGCCTCATGAGTGAGCACCTCGTGCGCCGCACCCGGTCCTTCGTCAAAAACAACTACTCGAAGACCGACGAGGACGGATCGAAATTCCTCCGCTTCGCAGATGGCACAAAGTTTCGGTTCCCGGACCGCGTGGCGCGACCCATCGACCACCCGTTCGAAGGCGACGACCCTGCCGCACTGATGGTTAGCGACGAAACGCTGAGCACGCTCCAGAACCTGGTCTTGCCGCGGTATTCACTAATCGCTTACATCGATGAGAAGCGAAAGTCCGGGTGGTCGGACGAGGACAAGCAACTGGTCGAAAACCTTCGTCGAGCGCGTGGACAGGTTGCTGGGTTTGTGCGCACTACCCTTTACAAGCGCCTGTCGTCCGGCGGCTACGCCTTCACGTTGTCGCTCCGCCGCCACATCGCCCGCAACGAACTCTTCCTCCACGCGATCGACCATGGGCTGCCGCTCCCGACCGGCACGATTCAAGAGTCAGATCTGCTAGATGATGACGACCTCATTGAGCACGAGGTCGATAACTTGGAGCGGCTCGGAGACGCTACGGCGCCGCGGTACGAGGCGGTGGCCGACGCGAATCCCGGATACATCACCTGGGTGCGACCGGAACTGTTCACGCCGACGCTCCGCGAGGTATTGGCGGCTGACACGGAGGCACTGGCTGCGCTCCTCGACGCCTACGGGCCGTGGGAGATCGAGCGTGACTCCAAGCTCGCGGCACTCGCGCAGCTGATCACGGAGGACCACCCTAACGAGAAGGTTTTAGTCTTCACTGAGTACAAAGACACTGCGAACTATGTCGCCACCGCGCTTCGGTCACTCGGCGTCGAAGCTGTGGACGCGGCAACAGGTGACGATGATGACCCGACGCAGCTCGCGCGCCGTTTCTCGCCGAAGTCCAACAAGCTGCGTGGGAAGGCGGAAGCGCCGGACGCTGGCGACGAGTTGCGGGTGTTGATCTCGACCGACGTTCTCAGCGAAGGCCAAAATCTCCAGGACGCCCACATCGTAGTGAATTACGACCTCCCGTGGGCCATCGTTCGATTGATCCAACGGGCCGGTCGTGTTGACCGAGTTGGCCAGGAATCGCCCGAGGTGCTTCTCTACTCCATCTTCCACGGCTCCCTGAGCAACGTCCTTTCGCTTCGTCAGCGCATCGCCGATCGGTTGCAGCAGAACGCGCAGGCCTTCGGATCTGACGAGCAGTTCTTCGGTTCGGATGACGAGGTGCGGACGCTTACCGACCTGTACGACGGAACGCTCGATGAAGCCGACGATGTCGAGGACATCGACGCCGCAAGCCTCGCCTTTCAGTACTGGAGCAACGCGTTGCAGCAGACTCCGGACGCTGCCGAGCGCGCACGCCGGTTGCCCGATCTTGTCGACGCAACAAGAGCGCGTCGCATCACCGACGCTGAGGACGGCGTCGCGTGCTACGTCTGCACCGAGGCCGGCATCGATGGATTCGGCTGGACAACGTCGACTGGCGAAATGCGACTGCTCACGGGCTTCGAGACGCTGCGCGTGTTCGAGAGCGCGCCCGACGAGGCGCCCGTGGATCGCATCGCGGATCATGACGTACTTGTGGGGGCCCTGGTGCGCGGACCGTTGGCAAACCCGACAGTCGCCGCGGGTCGGCTTCGCGGCGTGCGACGCCAGATTTGGAAGCGTCTCGGCGAGAGCGTCTTCGACTTCGGCCGAGACGCCTCGGCCGCGCTCGATCTGCTCTACCAGTACCCGCTCACGAATGAGGCCGACCGCCGGCTGCGAAACGCCGTCCGCAACGGCGCCTCGGACGAAGAACTGGCCAATCGTGTCGCGGCGTTGGCGCGCGAGGACAAGCTGGTCATCGAGCGTCGTTCCGGCAGCGACTCGATCCGCATCGTCAGCACCATGGGCGTGAGTCAGTAATGGACAGTGCTGCGCTGCTCGGTCTCGTCGACCGCCACGAGTTCCGTGACCTCTTCGTCGATCACCTCGGCTGGAGCAACCCCGACCAGGGAGAGCTTCATGTTGACGCGGACGACGGTATGCACACGGTGACGCAGGTCGCAGGCTTCAAAGGTCTTCGTGTCTGGTTCCATGATGGGCTGCCGTCGCGGTCAACTCAGCGCCAGATTGACCAGGCCGTCGGAGCGAAGAACCTCGAGCGCCTCGTCATCTTTGCCGACGAGCATAATCAAGCGTGGCGCTGGCCGCGGCGCGCCCAGATGGGCGGCGCGAACGCCAAACTCGTGCTCCACGAGCGTCGTGTCGGCGACAGCGATGCCCGCCTCGTGCGTCAACTCGAGGCGATCGCCATCGGCTTCGACGAGGAAATCACCCTCGTTGATCTGCTGTCCCGAATGCGCGGAGCCTTCGATCACGAGGCGGAGACCACCGCGGCCCAGGCGGCTCGACTCATGAGTTCGCTATATGCCGAACTCGAAACGGCAGGGTGGGACCAGCACAACGCAACGCTTCTGCTTGCGCGCCTCTTGTTCCTCTACTTCGCCGACGACTCTGGCATGTGGAAGCACTCGGGACGGCCCGACCAGTTCCAGGCATTCCTGGTAGACGACACCACAGATGAGACCCTTGCGGACGACTTGAGCGCGCTGTTCGAAGCTCTGAGCCGCGAGCAACGCCGAGCCGATCTGCCGGAAGCAGTTCGCTCGTTCCGCTACGTCAATGGAGGCCTCTTCACCGACGGATTCACGATGGGTCCACTTACCGAGGCGTTCCGCGCCAAGCTGATCGATGCTGGCGACTTCGACTGGTCGGTGATCTCTCCAGCTGTCTTCGGGTCGATGTTCCAGACCGTCAAGACCCGCTCCGACCGTCGACGCGGCGGTGAGCACTACACGACCGAGACCAACATACTTCGCACGATCAACCCGCTGTTCATGGACGGGCTACGCAATCGACTTGAACGCTCATGGAACGACCGCAGCCAGCTGACTCGGCTGCACAACGAGCTCGGCAAGATCCGTGTACTCGATCCGGCGTGTGGTTGTGGCAACTTCCTGATCGTCGCCTACCGAGAGCTTCGCGCGCTGGAGCTTGAGCTGCTGCTTCGGCAGCGCCAGCTCGACCTTCAGGACAAGGGAAAGGACTACGCGCAGCTCTCCTTCGACGTCACCGGCGATCTCAAGGTCCGTCTCGATCACTTCTACGGCATCGAGGTCGAAGAGTGGCCGGCCCGTATCGCGGAGACCGCGATGCTACTCGTCGACCACCTGGCCAACCAGCGCATGGCAGAGGACTTTGGGCTCGCGCCGGACCGTCTGCCGATTCGGATAGCTCCGACGATTCACCTTGGCAGCGCGTTGACGATCGACTGGAATGATGTGGTTCCCGCTGATGAACTTGCATTCATCGTTGGGAATCCGCCATTCTACGGCTCGCGGAAGATGGACAAGGCGCAGAAGGCAGAGCTGCGGGCGGTCGCGCGTGGAATACGCGAGGCGGGTTTTCTTGACTTCGTCGCTGCGTGGTATATCTTGGCCGCGCGAATGATGGCGGCGAATCCAAAGATTCGTGCCGCTCTTGTCTCGACAAACTCAATTGCGCAAGGAGAGCAGCCAGCGATCTTGTGGCGACCGCTCTACAACGCCGGGGTACACATCGACTTCGCGCACCAAACGTTTGACTGGCAGAACGAGGCTCCAGATCAGGCCGCCGTCGACTGTGTGATCGTCGGATTTTCCACTCAGGGTTCAAAGCCAAAGCGCCTCTTCACGTATGAGGGCAACAGTATCGATCCGGTGGAGTTGGAAGTTACCACGATCAGCCCTTACTTGCTCGCGGGATCGGAATATGTGGTCGGGAACCGGCAGGCGCAGATCTCTGGTCATCGTGAAATGGCCTTTGGAAACATGGCGGCCGATGACGGCAATCTGATTTTCAGCATTGCGGAGCGGGAGCGGCTGATAGAGGCTCACCCGGAGGTGGAACGTTGGCTACTTCCATTCTACGGTTCGCGCGAGTACATCAACGGGAGACTTCGCTACTGCCTGTGGCTTGAAGGCGTCGAGCATCTCGCCTGGCGGGAGATTCCTGAAATTGTGCGGCGAGTGGAATCCAACCGCGTCACACGATCAAAATCTGCACGCCCAAAGCTTGCCGGAATTCCGCACCTCTTCGCTCAGATTACCCAGCGACCGAATGAGAGTTTCCTTCTCGTACCCAGAACGTCATCGGAGCGCCGTCGATACGTCCCGATGGGATTTTTCGATGCCGGTTTTGTTGCGTCGGATGGGTGCCTTGTTGTCCCGGACGCGACTCGGGCTGACTTCGCGCTCATGACTAGTGAGATGCACATGGACTGGATGCGAACGATCGGAGGTCGGCTCGAGAGCCGCTACCGCTACTCGAAGGATGTCGTCTACAACAATTTTGTGTTCCCTGACCTGGATGACGCTGCTGAGGCGCAACTTGCGCAATTGGGGGATGACGTACTCGAGGTCCGCCTCCGATATGTCGATCGGACACTGGCTTGGATGTATGACGAGGGGACCATGCCAGCGGATCTTCGAGCCGCACATCGTGCGGTCGATCAGTACGTCGACAGCCTCTACCGTCGGCGGGCGTTCGCGGGCAAGAGTGAACGCGTCGCGTTCTTGTTGAGCCGCCATCAGGCTCGCGAGGACGGCCTGCTAGCCCGAGTCGACGCTCGGCGTCGTAGGCGCTAGTGCTCGCTGGCGAGCCGTGCCAAGAACAGCATGGTCTCGATGTGCTGACCGTGAGGAGGACAATCATCGGCAGATACAGCAGCGGGCGACCGTCCTCTTGATGCGCTGCCTAGACGCGAGGCGCTCCGGTCGTTCGGCTGCGCTGACAGTACTGGTACGGTAAACGCTGCGACAAGCCATTCCTCGCTGGCGTTCAACCGAGCCAGCACATCAGTAGAGAGCTACATAGATTTGGACGCTCGTGCGGCTACCTAGGGTCGGCACATGGGCCGCGAGTTGGCATTCCGCGGGCTGGGAGCGCGAAGGCCCCCTAATCGCACTTCCGAGCTTGCGTATGCCGTGTGGAGGTCTCAGTCGGCTGCCGGACCTCGACGGGTAGGGCGTGCTTGTGCCCGACCCGAGCCAGGTCCGCGTACTGCTCGAGGCGGGTCAGGTTTCACCCCTTGAAGACGTGCCTGATCTGGTCTTTTAGTAGCGGCGCGTGAACCGCGCTGAGCGCAGCGGACTGGATGCGCCGATCGCGTTCCACGCGTAGTTGACAGCGAGTCGCGCCTCCCATTCGTCAATGCGGAACCGGACGCCACAGTCCGTCAGCAGACGCGTGGCGAACTGGTGGACCCCAACGAAGTCGACCCGGTCGACCAGTTGGGGCGCGTGGCGCTCGAAGAGCGAAGCGAGCACTTTCGGGAGGGTGCCGATGTAGAAGGCGGGCAGCACGCGACCGGTACTCGCGCAGGCGCAGTGGGCGGCGGAGCGGATGCCGACGACGGTCTCGCCGGTGCCGGCCGCCCTGCGGATGCCTCCTGGCCCGTTGAAGTTACAGCGGACGAGCCTGGCCTGCGTAGGGTCGAGGAAGGCCATTCACTCTTCGATGGGGGCCTCGAGGACGCCGTCGAGGAGTTGTTCGGCGAGCTCGGCGCCGTCGATGAGCGCAGGCTTGGGCAGGTCCTGGCGGGGAAGGACCGGGTTCGGCACCGTTAGCTGTGGCTCGGGGGACTGGGCGCAGCCGATGAAGGGGTAATTGGGCTATCACCGTCGCGAGCACCTGGTCGACACGGACGGCGGACAAGCGTGCATTGGGCTTCGTGCGGTGGCTGACGAGATCGTGGACCCCGACGACGTCGACCGAGGCGACTTGCGCGTGCATCCGGCGCTGGCCGGCGAGTGCGACGACCGCGTGGACCTTACCCAGGATCGAGGCGCCGATCTGTGGATCGACGGAGGTCGAACGAACCGGTGAGCGAGCGAGCGATTAGCGGCCGGTACCTGACGCAGCCGCGATCCGCACATCGAGCGGCGCGTCCGGAGCGATCGGGTCGCCGGGCGCGGTTTCTGACTGCGCATCCAGATCAGCCCGCACTGAGTCCGACACCCCGAACAACAACGTCGCCACGAACCCCACGACGTACGCCACCAAGAGCCCCGACCCGTACCCGAGCAACGCCCACCCGTATCCCGACGACCCGTTCAGCAGCGGAATGAGCGACAGGTCCGAGGCCCCGATGGCGATCGGCCCCGACGGAGTGCCCGAGCTGGTCGAACAGCCCGACGACACCGCCGTCGAACGCACCACCGATGCACGCGGTGATGAAGGGTCGACCGAGGGGGAGCGTCACGCCGTAGATCAGGGGCTCGCCGACACCGAGGAACCCGGCCGGCAGCGCACCCCGAATGGTCCGCACGAGCGAGGCGTTCGACCGGAACCGCACCCACAGCGCGATGCACGCACCGATCTGCCCGGCGCCACCCATCGCCAGCATGGGCAGCAGTACGGTCCACCGGTCTGGTCGATCAGGGCGGTGTGGATGGGGATGAGTCCCTGGTGCATCCCGGTCATGACGAGCGGCAGGAAGAGGCCTCCGAGCACGAAGCCGGCGAAGGCTCCACCGTTCGCGAGCAGCAAGGTCGCAGCAGTACCGATCGCGACCGAGACGAAACCGGCGACGGACATCAGGACGCCGAGGGTGATCGAGCGGGCGACCAGGACGGCGACGGTCGGCACGACGATGAGCGCGATGGCGTCCGGCGTGACCCGGCGCATGAACCGCTCGACGTAGGCGGGAGGATGCCGCCGGCCAGGGCACCGAGCACACCGCACTGCCCGGGCGCCAGGTTTTCGCCGAACACTGTGACGTTCGCGACGCCGGCCGCCACGATGATGCCGCCGACCGCAGCACCGATGACGGGCGTGCCGCCGAACTCCTTCGCGGCGTTCATCCCGACGAAAACGGCGAGCAGGGACAGAAAGTCGGATGACAGCACGCCGAGGAACGGCGTCAGCGCCGGCACCCACCCCAGATTCGTCAGGATGCCGTTGATCCCGGCAATGAGCCCGCAGGCGATCAGCGCGGGGATGAGCCGGATGAAGATCGCGGAGATCTTCCGGATCGCGCGCATCGTGCGGCCGTCCGAGCGAGCGCGCGCAGTTGCCTTGATCTCGGCGCCGCGAGCCGCCAGCTCTTCAGGTGAGGACCCACCAACCGCAGCCGACGGGGGGATGCCCGCAGTGCCTCCAGGCCGTCGGCCACGCGGTCGACGAGACCCGGGCCGAGCACGATCTGCAGGTTCGAGCCGGCCGCGATGGCGGCCATGACACCGTCGGTGGCCTTGAGGTCGTCGAGCGCGACGGAGGAGTCGGACACGACCTCTACCCGCAGGCGGGTCATGCAGTTCTCGACGTCGGCGATGTTCGCGGAACCGCCGACGGCGTCGAGGATCTGCTGGGCGAGTTGCTGTGCATCGGGCATTGCTGTGCTCCTCGGGGGAAAGGAAACGGAAAAGGGGAACGGGGTCTACAGCACGGCGCGCAACGAGCCGGCAGCAGCTTCGAGGCGAGCACGCACGTCGGCAGCCGAGGCGCCGGTCGAGATGCCGGCGATGGCGGTCTTGACCTCGCCGTCCGAGGCGTCGAGCGCCGCCTGGACCTCGGCGGAGGCAGCGCCGGTGACGTCCTGCATGAGCGAGAACGTGCGAGCGACGAGCTTCGCGTTCGTCGCTCGCACGTCGACCCTGCGGTTGCCGTGCGTCTTGTGGCTGCGCACCATCGCGAGCGCGTTGAGCATGTTGAGTACGAGCTTCTGCGCGGTGCCCGCCTTCAGGCGGGGCGAGTCGGCGATGAACTCGGGGCCGACGACGACGTCGATGGCGATGTCCGCCTCCCGCCCTGCGGCCGAGTCGGGGTTGCACGCGACGGAGGCCGACAGGGCGGAGCGGCGTCGGGCCTCCAGGATGGCTGCGATGACGTAGGGCGTCCTGCCGGACGCACTGATCCCGACGACCACGTCGCCGACCGTCAGGCCGCGCGCGGCCGTTCGAGGACTGCGCGGTTCGAGCGCCTGCACAGTCTGCCGACGTTCATCGTCGAAGCGGGCTACCGACCTCATCACGAGCGTAAATTGAGCGCTCATAGCGGCAGACGAGCCGAGTCGGGGGGGCGAACGGACTCCTACCTGGGCACTGGCGCTGCGCCGCTAGAACGGCCCGAGCGGCGCCACCTTCACCCCCGCCGGTACAACCCCGCCGGCTTCCCCGGCCCCTCCGCTCGCTTCCCCTCTGTCACCACGAGCCGCCCCAGCATGGCCCTCCGGAACGTGTCCGGCTGCAACTCCACCCCGACTACCACTTCGTGCAACCGCCGTAGCTCCGTCATCGTGAACGGCTCCGCGAGCAGCCCGTGCGGGTCCGGCCACTTCGCGTGGTCTTCCCGCAGCTGCACCACCGCGAACTTGAGGATGTCGTCGTGCGCGCGCACCATCGCGCCTGCTGCCGCGACGGGCACCAGGCGCGCCGGCCCGGAGTCGATCGTCAGGGCAGCGGCGGCCACCGCGTCGGGTCAATGACGTCGACTTCACATCGGCAGGAAGTTGAACCTGCGGACCTTCGCGAGAACGGCCCAGCCGGCGGCGAAGACGACTGTGGCGATGAGGTTGAGGACGACCGACAGGCTTGAGATCGGCGGCAGGAAGCCACCGTTCGGGCCAGTGAGCGTCAGCGGCAGGATGTTCGCGTAGAGGTTCACCGTGAACAGCTGCCCCCCGACGCCGATGAAGAACTCCTGCGTGGTCGGCGCCCCGAGCCGCCAGAGCAGGACGCCTTGCACGCCGATGACGACGAGGAGCCCGACGGCGAAGAACGAAGTCGACACCCCTCGACCGTGAAGCACTTTCGCCAGGGTTGCGAGGAAGGTCACCGAGAGCAGGAACGCGGCGATCGAAACGACCTTCGCCAGCATCAGGTACCCGATCACGGCTGCTGCGTCTGCTCCGGCGGGCTCGAGGAGGTCCTGCAGCTGCAGACCGACGGTCAGGAGATGTTGGACGATGAGCAACACCGTCAGGACGCCGAGTTTGAGGCCGACGAGCTGCCAACGACTTCTCGTGCTGATCTGGAACAGCTGATCGCGACCGAGAACGACGAAGGAGAACACGACGGCGGCTGAGTAGACGGTCGTGGCACTCCAACACAACAAGGTGCACAGTGCTCGTACGACGTCCAGGGTGACGATGTCGGGTGCGATCGCCGCGGCGATACCGGTCGCTGTCGTTGCGAGGTAGGCGGCGACGAACACTGGGAGGTGTTTGCGGATTTCAACGCGTAAGAGCATCAGCGGAGATCACTTCCTTCACTCGTGCTTCCAGACCGCCGCGCGCAGCGATCGCGTGGACGTCTTCGTGCAGGACGAGCTCGCCGTCGTGCACGACGATCGCTTCGTCGAAGAACCCTTCCAACCCTGCAACGAGGTGCGTCGAGATGAGTGCGGTGGATCCCGGCAAGCGGTGCTCTTCGATCAGCTGCACCAAGCGGTCTCGTGTCCAGGGGTCGACCGCCGCGAGCGGTTCGTCGAACACGTACAGCTGGCAGCGCCGACTCAGGACGAGGCCGAGGTGGATCTGCTCCGACATGCCCTTGGAGGCCTGTCTGATCCTGAGGTCGTCGGGCAGAGCGAGTTCGGCGAAGATCCTCCGTGCAACGTCCGTATCGAAGTCGGACCACAGCTGCCGCGCGAGTGCGATGCACTGATCGAGTCGGAGGTGCCCGTAGAGGAATGGTGCGTCGGGGAGGTAGGCAATGGAGCTGCCGCAGTGCGAGATCACTCCGCGGTACCTGTTGATCACCCCACACACCGCTCGGATGAGCGTGCTCTTGCCTGCCCCGTTCTGACCGAACAGCCCGATGACGCGACCCCGGTCCTCGATCGTCAGTGAGAGGTTTTCGACGGCTGATCGACGGCCGAACCGCACGGACAAGCCGTGGATCGTGAGGAGGTCAGGCGACGAGGTTCCTTGTCAGAATGAGGGCGGCGCGGACGGCCACGACGACGATGAAGACGACGCCCGCGACCTTGATGCCGGTGAGCCACCGGGATTCGAACGAAGGCCCGCAACACCATACTCACATGCAGAACATCACGCCGAGGAGTCCGTATTTCAACCCCGCCGGTACAACCCCGCCGGCTTCCCCGGCCCCTCCGCCCGCTTCCCCTCGGCCACCACGAGCCGCCCCACCATCGCCCTCCGAAACGTGTCCGGCTGCAACTCCACCCCGAGCACCACTTCGTGCAACCGCCGCAGTTCGGTCATCGTGAACGGCTCGGCGAGCAGCCCGTGCGGGTCCGGCCGCTCCCGGTGGTCCTCTCGTAGCTGCGCCACCGCGTACTCGAGGATGTCGTCGTGCGCGTGCACCATCGTCCCCGCTGCCGCGACGGGCACCAGACGCGCCCGCCCGGCGTCGATCGTCAGGGCAGCGGCTGCCACGACGTCGAGGTGCGCCACCGACAGCACCCACCCCCGCGAGTCCCGCGCCGGGTCGTCGAACACGTGCAACTGCCGCGGCGCGAGCCCCTCGACGCCGGCCTTCTCCCGCAGAGACCGCAGCACCGAGTCGGCGAGCCGTTCACCCTCGTGGACGAACGTCCCCGGCAGCCGCCAGTCACCGTCGACGGCGTCACGGACCTGCAGCACCGACAGCTCCCCGTCCACGACGGTCATGACCGCGGTGTCGACCGCCACGGAGGGGTGCGGGTAGTCCGCCAGGCGCTTGCCGCTCGGGTCGCGGTACTCGGTGTCAGCCACGGGCAAGAGTTTACGCGCACTTGCGCTAATCACCAGATCGGTGCAGGATCGGATTAGCGCGGAACTGCGCTAATCCGATCCGGAGGTCTCGTCATGACCGAGCACACCACGATCCTCGACCGCGCCGTCGGCGCCGTCCTCGGCTCCGCCGCCGGTGACGCCCTCGGCGCCGGCTACGAGTTCGGCCCGCCCGTCCC